>FTIZ01012366.1_pt1 | contig 84906 bp, 79 predicted proteins | sample 1658381 | NCBI WGS metagenome assembly FTIZ01 (sample SAMEA3914822, study PRJEB12502) | metagenome | biome: forest; material: soil | place: USA | collected 2012-03-12 | depth 0.1 m
CGCGCCCGCCGATCCGGCGCTGCTCACTACCAGACCCGCCCAGCCGAACGACACGCTGCTCTCTACCAGGGCGAAGCAGGCCACCGCCGCACCGGTGCCGGAGGTGCAGGAAGTCACCCCCGAACAGGCCGCGAAAGAAACCGCCCTGCCTCCGCCAGACCCGCACAAGCCCTTCGTGGTGAGCACGGAAAAAACGCCGCAGGGCACGTCGATCATTTTCCCGTGGGGTATGCGTACTTCCGCCGCCGTGTTCGAACGCGCCCGCGACATCTGGATCGTCTTTGGCCGCGAGGCGGATGCGACGCCGAAGCTGCTCGCCTCCTCGCTGCCCCGTTCGGTGGTAAAGGTGGAGCAGTTCGCCTATAACGGCGCCACCGTGCTGCGCCTCACCACCGATGGCACGCTGCACGCCATGCCGCGCCAGCGCAAGGACAGCTACGCCTGGGAGATCGCCCTCACCACCGACGCGCCGAAAGCCAGCCAGGATATCTCCGCCATCGCCGAAACGAATGATAACAGGCAGCAACTGCTTTTTCACACCTACGATGTCAGCACCCCGCTGACCTTCTACGACCCCCTGTTGCAGGACCGCCTGCTGATCGTGCCCAGCTATGAGGCCGGCCGCGGCATGGTGGCCGCCAAGCATTTCCCTGAACTGGATGTGCTGGCCAGCGCGCAGGGCATCGCCATCAGCACGCTGCGCGACGATCTGACCGCCACGGCCAACCGCGCCGGCGTGCATGTCGCCGGCCATACATCACTGGCCATTTCCGAAAGCCTGCCCATCTTCGATGCCGAGTCGCACCCGGTGCGCGGCGCCAGTGCCGGGGCGAACGTGCTGATCCCTTACGACGAATGGTATGTCGCCCCCGCCGATTTCCTCAAGGAACGCACCAGCCGTGAGGCCGCCATCGCCACCGCCAGCCAGGCCCAGCTGCCGGACGCCATCGCCGCGATGATGCAGCTCTATGTCGGCCAGGGCATGGCCGCCGAGGCGCTGGGCAACCTGCAGCTGCTGCAGGAAAATTTCCCCAATTATTACACCGAGCACAAGCTCGCCGTCGTCACCGCCGCCAGCCAGGTGATGCTCGGCCGCTATGCCGATGCCGCCACCGCCATCGCTGCGCCCGAGCTGAACGACGTGCCCGAAGCGCAGATGTGGCGCAAGCTGATCGCCATGCTGGCCCCCATCGCCCCTGATACGGTGCAGAAAATCCAGAACGAAACCGCCGCCGCCGAAACACAGAAAAGCGGGGCCGACACCATGGTGGTGAAGACCGGCGAGGCCCCCGTGCCGCCGCCGGCCGCCACTGCCGCCCCGCCCGTCACGTTCGATTTCCTCGGCAACAACCCCGCCTTTATCCGCTACTACCCGCCGCGCCTGCGCCAGCAGCTGGCTGTCATCTCGGCCGATGCCTACCTGCGCAACGGCCAGGAGGATGAGGCCGTGAAAACCTACGACACGCTGAACCGCGACGGCATTCTCGGTCCGGTCGAGCCTTATGCGGAATACACGCTCGCCCTCGCCGCCGCCAAGAAAGACAAAACCGACGATGCGCTGCGCGCCCTCGACAAGCTGGGCAGCGACTATAGCGACCCCTATATCCAGGCCCGCGCCCGCTTCGCCGCCATCACCATGCGCTACAAAAAAGGCCAAGCCGACCTCGATACCACCACCCATGAGTTGGAAACCCTGCGCATGAGCTGGCGCGGTGACGCCCTGCAGCACGATGTGCTGACCACGCTGGCCGACATCTATGCCGAGAACAAGCAATACGACATGGAACTGCGCACGCTGAAATACCTGCTCGACACTTTCCCCGAAGACCCGGCGACGCTCGATATTTCCACCCGCATGGCCGACCTGTTCAAGAAACTGTTCCTCGGCGGCATGGCCGACGAAATGCCGCCGCTGAAATCGCTGGCACTGTTTTATGAGTTCCGCGACCTCACCCCTATTGGCGACGAGGGCGATGAAATCATCCAGAAACTGGCCGACCGGCTGGCTTCCGTCGACCTGCTCGACCGCGCGACGCAACTGCTCGAACACCAGATCAAATACCGCGTCAGCGGCGAGGCACGCGCCCGCGTCGGCGCCCGACTGGCGCTGCTCTATCTGCTGAACCACCAGCCTGACGAAGCGCTGAGCGTGCTGCAGGTGACCAACTACGGCGACTCCGACCAGGACCTGCGCCGCAAGCGCATCCAGCTCACCGCCGAGGCGCTGAACGGCACCGGCAAACACGAGGAAGCGCTGAACATGCTGTTCCACGACGACAGCCGCGAGGGCAACCTGCTGCGCCTCGATATCATGTGGTCGATGAAGGACTGGCCGAACGTCATCAACCAGGCGGAAGACATCCTCTCCAACCGCCCCAACCTCGCTGCGCAGCTGACCGGCGAGGAGACTGAAGTGCTGCTGAAGCTGGCCCTCGGCTATAGCTTCGAGCGCGACAGCAACCAGCTGCATTACCTGCGCGACTATTACACCAACCTGCTGGCCGACACGCCCTATAAGGAAATCTTCGATTTCCTGACCAACGACACCGCCCCGCTCGACCCCGAGGACTTCGCCGTGGTGGCCCAGCAGATCAGCCACACGGAAAGCTTCCTCGACACCTTCAAGAAACAGATCGCCGCCGGGAAATTGAGCGAGACGTTGAAATAATGTTCGCCGGGGTGGCGAATGTTTCACGTGAAACAATTTTTATTTAATATGAGCCACTTACCGGTTCCGTCCGGGAGTGCTAAACTTTCGGCGTTTCATCGCGCACCATGGGGTTTTCGATCTGCTCGAACTCACCTTCGATGATGGTGGCCACCGGCGGCACGCCGGGGGTGGGGTTGAGGATGCCCTTCTCGAGCAGGAACTGGCGGGCGAACAGCAAGGCACCAATCACCGCCCCGATCATGAGGATGACGAAAAACAGCGTCACCGATAGCCACAGCGCGATACCAATGGCCACAGCCGTGCCGGCGAAAACAAAAATGCGCTGCAGCAGATTCGGCATCACCCACCCGTCCCGAACGAGCGCACCAGGCTGCCGGCCAGCATGTACCAGCCGTCAATCAGCACGAAGAAAATGATTTTGAACGGCAGCGACATCACTACCGGCGGCAGCATCATCATCCCCATCGCCATCAGCACGCTGGCGACCACCATGTCGATGATGAGGAACGGGATGAAAATGAGGAAGCCGATTTCAAACGCCCGCTTCAACTCGCTGATCATGAAGGCCGGAATCAGCACCTGGTAGGGCGTGTCCTCGGGCTTGTCGACCTTGGTCTGGCGCATATCCATGAACAGGCGGAGGTCTTTCTCGCGCACATGCACCATCATGAAGTCGTGGAACGGCGCGGCGGCCTTGCTGATGGCGACTTTCTCGTCGATCTTCTCCTCCATCCAGGGCTGGATGCCGTCGGTGTAGGATTTCTCGAAGGTGGGGGCCATGATGAAGAAGGTGAGGAACATCGCCAGCGCCACCAGCACCTGGTTGGGCGGCGTGGTCTGCGTGCCCAGCGCCGAACGCACGAACGACAGCACGATGATGATGCGCATGAACGAGGTGACCATCATCAGGATCGAGGGCGCCAGGCTGATGACGGTGATCAGCACGATCATCTGGATGATGCGGGTGGTGGTGCCGCCATCGCCGCCGCCGGCATTGATGTTGATGCTCTGCGCATGCGCGAAATGCGGTACGAAAATCACCAGCGCCAGGGCCAGCCCGCAGGTGAGAGAGGCGATGAGATATTTGCGCAGGTTCATAGCACCACCTTCTCGCTCAGTTTATCGACCACGGTGGCATTGTCGCCGGCCAGCAGCAACAGGTATTCCTTGCTGTCGGCACGCACCAGCAGCAGCTTGCGGCGCGGGTCGAGGTAGAGCGCATCAAGCACCTGCATGCGACCGCCCTGCCCGGTAGCGCCGCGGATGCGCTTATCCAGCCCGAAGCGTTTCAGCCCCCAGGCCAGCACCCAGATCAGCCCCAGCACGAAGGCCAGCGACAGCACTACCTGCGTATAATAGCTCATGCCCATGTTCATGATTTATTCTCCGGCGGACGATAGGCGCGGACGGCCTTCAGACGCTGCTCATTGGCGCGGATTTCATCGCTGATGCTGGCCTTGGCCTCCTGCATCGCATCGTTGAGTGTATCGAGCTGGTTGCGCAGTGCTTCCATTTTCAGCACGAAGAACTGCGCCTCGTCGGCGCGCAGGTGCTTTACCCGCTCGCACAGCGCGTCCACCGCCGGGTGCAGGGCGCGCAGGTCGACATAGCGGCCGCTATCGAGTGTGGCGAGGGCCTCGTCGACATACTGCTCGATATCGGCGAAAAGCGCTTCGGCGCTGCGGCTGGGATCGAGATCGGGTTCGTGCATGGTCACTCTTTCACGGCGCGCTGTTTAGCGCCGGCATTTGCCTGATACACATAGGCGAGGATTTCAGCAACCGCCGCGAAGGCCTCGAGCGGAATCAGCGAATCCACCTCGATCATCGAAAGGATATCGACCAGCGCCGCATCCTCGCGCACCTTGATGCCGCGGTCGAATGCGATCTGCAGGATCTGTTCGGCGAGCGCGCCCTTACCGCTGGCCAGCACACGCGGCGCCTCGTCGGTCTTGCGGTCATAGCCGAGGGCGACGGCTTTCTGCACCGCCGGCGCACGGGCAGATTTGCCTTCGCTGTCTTTGATATTGAGTTTGGGGTCGTCGGCCATTCAGGGTTTGTCCGGTGAATCGAGATGCGAGAGGTCGAAATCGCCCTCCATGAAATCCTGCGCACCATCCCCGGAACCGGCGGCGGTTAAGTTCTCCGCCATCACCTTATCGTAAATTTCTTTGCGCAGCACCGTGGCGTCGGGCGGGAAAACGAAGCCCAGCTTCACCGTTTTGCCGCGCACTTCGATGACGGTCAGTTCGATCGCGTTATTAATAACGATCGATTCACCAAGTTTGCGGGAAAGATAAAGCATATGACGACCTACGTGGTACTGCGGATGACCTTACTGGTGGTTTTCTCATATCATAGAGAGATTTCCTCATCCAGCGGTTTTATTGTTGAAGGAGGGCTTATTCCCCCTTCGCTTCGCCGACCTCCGCCGCTTCGCGGGTCGCCGGTCGGCCCCCTCATAAGGGGGGCATCAATATTTTAGTTGCAAACAGGGCATTTTTTGCCTATTATGCACTTAACAGAGGGGATGCACTCCCCCAGCCCAGCTAGGCAGCCACGGCCAACAGGAAGGAAAGCCCCGATGTCGAGCACCCAGTCTCCCCTCATGCAGCAGCTCACCAGCCAGATGAGCTATCTCACCCAGCGCCAGTCGGTGCTGTCGCAGAACGTCGCCAACCTGGACACCCCCGGTTATAACGCGGTGGACCTCAAAAAGCCCGATTTCTCGAAAATGGCGGCCGATGAAGGCGCACGTCTGGCCATGCGCACCACCTCGGGCAAGCACCTCACCGGCACCCTGCCGGAAGGCTCGGGCTTCGCCTCGGCGAAAGATAAGAGCGACCAGTTCGAAGTGACCCCCATGGGCAACAACGTGTCGCTGGAACAGCAGATGGCCAAGATCAACGACACCGACGAGACCTACCAGCTCTCGAGCAATATGTATAAAAAATTCACCACCATGTACCGCGCCACGCTGGGCAAATAGGAGTAGATCATGGATTTGATGGATGCGATGCATATTTCGGCCTCCGGCATGGAAGCCCAGCAACAGCGCCTTAAAGTGGTCTCGCAGAATATTGCCAACTCGGATTCGGTAGGCAGCCGCAACGGCACTCAGCCCTACCGCCGCCAGACCATCACCTTCAAGGATGCGCTGGACAAGGAAAGCGGCGCCAACATGGTGAAGGTCGATAAAATCGGCACCGACCAGACGAATTTCGGCCAGCGCTATGACCCCAACAACCCCATGGCCGACAAAGACGGCTATGTGCTGACCCCCAACGTGAACCCCATTATGGAAATGATGGATATGCGCGAGGCCAAACGCGGCTATGAAGCCAACCTCGACGTGATCGACGCCTCGAAAACCATGCTTAACCAGACCATCGGTCTGCTGCGCTAATTAGGAGAGAACCATGAGCGACATCCGTTTCAGCCAAGCCACCAGCGCCTACTCCTCCGCCCTGCAGGCCGCGGAAAGCATTCTGAAGAAAGTGGAAGCCGCCGGCATCGACACCGGCACTTCGCAGGCCAGCGCCACCCAGGGCAACAGCTTCATGGACATGGTGGGCAAGGCCCTCGGCGGTGCTGCCGCCAGCGGTTATAAAAGCGAAGCCGTGGCCACCAAGGCCATCGCTGGCAAGGCCGACATCACCGACGTGGTGACCGCGATGACGGATGCGGAAACCGCGCTCAACACCGTGGTCGCTATCCGCGACCGGGTGATCAGCTCGTACCAGGATATCATCAAGATGGCGATTTAGGTTTTCGCCTCCCGATTTTCGGTTTAAGAAGAAGCTGGACGACATCCCCAACCGAAAGTGCCTATGGACGCCACCGACGTCATCACCATCCTGCGCGAAGCTATCAAAGTGCTGATGCTTGTTTCCGCGCCGATGATGCTCACCGCGCTGGTGGTGGGCCTGGCCGTATCGCTCATCCAGGCGCTGACGCAGATTCAGGAGACCACCCTCACCTTCGTGCCGAAAATCTCGGCCATGTTCATCGTGATGATGCTGGCCCTGCCCTACATGATCCAGACACTGCAGGATTTTACCGACGAGCTTTTCACCCGCATTCAGCATATCGAAGAATGATGGGTTGGCATCGATCATCCCCTGCCCCCATGACAGCCAGGTAGGGCCGCATGACACTCAACCTGCTCGATTATTTTCTCGTCTCGCAGATCACCGCCTTCTTTTTCATTTTCTGCCGTATCGGCACCGCGTTGATGACCATTCCCGGCTTCGGTGAAGTCTATGTCAACCCGCGCATCCGCCTTATCTTCGCGCTGGTGCTGTCGCTGCTGCTCACCCCGCTTCTGAGCGACCACATGCCCGCCATGCCCGAAATGCCCATCGGCCTGCTGGTGATCATGCTCGGCGAAGTGCTGATCGGCGCCTTCATCGGCATTATCACCCGGCTGATGCTGACGGCAACGCATGTGGCGGGCACCATCATCGCCAGCCAGTCGTCGCTGGCGGTGGCCTCGATTTTCGACCCCTCGACCAGCGCGCAATCGCCCGTCATCGCCAATATGCTGACGCTGATGGCGCTCACCGCCTTCTTCGCCATGAACCTGCACCATGTGGTGCTGGCAGCGCTGGTACAGAGCTACCAGGTGTTCCCCGCCGGCCAGTTCCCCTCGGTGCAGGACATGAATATTCTGCATACGCGGCTGATGGCCGACAGTTTCACCCTTGGCGTGATGCTTGCCGCACCCCATATTGTCTTCTCGCTGCTGTTTTATCTCGGCGGCGGTCTGATGAACCGGCTGATGCCCAACTTCCAGGTATTTTTCGTGATGATGCCCCTGCAGATTTTCATGGCCGTTTTCCTGCTGATGCTCAGCCTGCCGGTGATTCTGCAGACCGTGGCGAATTTTATGGAAACGCAACTGATTAACTTCGTGGCGGTGCAGTGACATGGCCGAAAGCGAAGACGATGCCTCAAAAACCGAAGAACCTTCTCAGAAGAAGCTGGATGAAGCACGCAAAAAGGGTCAGATGGTCTCGAGCCGCGAGATCAACCATTTTTTCATGCTGCTGGCGCTGGCCGCTTTCGTCGGCGTTATCCTGCCCGATACGGCGCACCGCACCGTCCGCCTGCTGACACCTTTCATCACCCAGCCCGACGCCATCGATATGGACAGCGCCACCTTCGCCCATCTCGGCCGTCGGCTGTTCACGGGTTTTGCCGGGGTGGTGATGTTTCCGCTGCTGGTAACGTTCATCGCCGCCATCGCGCCGGCGGTAGTGCAGCGCAAATGGTCGTTCTCGGCCGAATCCATCACCCCGAAACTGGAGAAACTTTCGCCGCTGGCCGGCTTCAAACGCCTGTTTGGCCTGAAGGCGATTGTCGAGTTTCTGAAAAACCTGCTGAAGGTCGGCATCATCGGCACCATCGTGGTGATGCTGGCGCTGCCATACGACCAGCGCATTGCCGGCTCCGTCCGCCTGCAGCTGCTGGGACCGCTCGACCTCACCCAGAAAATCGCCGAGAAGATGCTGCTGGCGGCCTGCATCTTCCTGTTCCTGCTGTCGGTGGGCGATTACCTCTACCAGCGCTTCATGTTCCTGAAATCGATGCGCATGAGCAAGCAGGAGCTGAAAGACGAATATAAGCAGCAGGAGGGCGACCCGCATGTGAAGGGCAAGCTGCGCGCCATCCGCCGCGAGAAGGCCAAGAAGCGCATGATGGCCAACGTGCCCAAGGCCGATGTGGTGATCACCAACCCTACGCACTATTCCGTAGCGCTGAAATACGACCCCGCTACCATGCCTGCCCCGAAAGTGGTGGCGCTGGGGGTGGATGAGGTGGCCATGCGCATCCGCGAACTGGCGCAGAAACACAAGATCATCATCGTGCGTAACCCACCCCTCGCCCGCGTGCTGTACGACACCGCCGATGTGGATGAGGACATCCCCATCGAACATTACCAGGCCGTGGCGAAGGTGATCGGTTACGTTTACAAGCTGCGCGGCAAAGACCTCAGCAAACAACCCAAGACCGTGCACATGCCGCCGGCTAAAATGAAGAAGAAATAATCAGCGATAGAGCGCCTGCGCATTTTTCTCGGCAGAATCCACGACGGCTTTAATGCCTCGCTTATTCTCTTTCCAATAATCCATCTGAACCAGCACCAGGCCATTACCTTCTTTAACCAGGTCGGCAGGCGCGCCTTTTTCGTGCAAATCGCTGACAATGGAGGATGCAGAAGCATATTCCGGCAAATACTGTTTATAGTATCCCATTCCATGCCAGCCAGCCATGTCCATGCTCCTTTATTCGCCTTTCGAACCTATCATCTCTTTTTGCTGATACGAAGTGACAGTTCTGTGACAACCGCCTGACTTTGAGCCTTTAGCCAACCACCGACACATAATTCCCTTGCCAACGCTTCCACTGGCCCTACCTTACCTGCATGCGCTTTAACGAGACGGAATATAGCAGCCCCGGCCAGATGGATTTCGTGCCACGCGAACGGCGCAACCAGGTCTGGCACCTCATCTTTGCCTTCTGCGTCTGCATCGCGCTGATTTTCGTGCTGGCCTTCGCGCCACAGACGTTGGGCGGGCGCTCGCTCAGCGCCTTCACCTCGATGGCGATTGTCGGCGTGCTGTGCTTCTTCGTGGTTTACCGCAAGCAGCAGAGCCTCGACCTGGTAATGGCCACCGAATACCAGAACATGCTGTTCGCCCAGGCGGCAGCGCAGGGCTCGAACTTCTGCCTGTTCGTGCGGCGCGACGGCACCATTGTCTATGCCGACAAGGGCCTGCGCGACGTGTTCCCCAACTTCGCCTATAGCGAGGCACAGGCGCTGGAAGGCGTGTTCGAGGCCGGCGGCGTCACCAAGGCCGACCGCGAGCGTATCATGGGCGCTATCTATGGCGGTTCCAGCGAGCGGCTGGTGTTCCCCATCAAGGCAGGCGGCGAGACACGCGAGTTCATCCTCACCGTCGAGCCGCTGTCGCGTCCGGGCGGGTTCGCCGTCATCCGCGGGCGGGAATATCGCGGCCAGCGCGCCGGCACCCAGCTGATGCCCGACGTGCTGCGTACCACCAGCGCCGACAAGCTCGACCATCTGCTGAGCAACAGCCCCATCGGCCTTTATGTCACCGACAATTTCGGCCGGCTGGAATATGTGAACCCGGCGCTGGAGATCATGCTCGGCTATAAGCCCAGCGAACTGCTCGATGCGCATATCGCCATCTATCGCCTGTTCTACCAGCTGAACGGCCAGCCGGTGCCGGACGACTATACGCTCAGCGAATATAAGGGCGAGGCGCTGCTGCAGAAAAAGCAGGGCCTGCTGCTGCGCGTCGAGCTGCTGCAGATTCCTATCCGCGACCAGGATGGCAAGCTGACCGGCGCCACCGGCACGGTATTACCGCTGGGGGCATAGATGAACCATCCCGTCTCCTTCACCGGCGCCACCGTCACTGGGCTCGACATTAACAGCTTCATCGAGCTGTCGCCCATCGCCATCCTGCACCTGGCGCGCGACGGCGAAATTATTGAAGCCAACAGCGCCTTCCGCCAGCTGATGCAGGGCACCATGCCGGATGGCCGCACCATCCGTCTCATCGAATTCATCGACCAGGAAGACCGCCCGCGCTTCACCGACGCCTTCAGCAAACTGTGGCAGGACGATGGCGCCGTGCCGCCCCTGTCGCTCACCCTGCGCCTGGAAAATGGCGAGGTGGTGAACGCCTTCACCTACATGACGCTGATGCACCCCGGCGGCGGCTACGAGCCGGTGGCCATGCTGCACCTGTTCGACCAGACCGAGCAGAAAAACCTCGAGATGCGCTTCGCCCACAGCCAGAAGATGCAGGCCATCGGCCAGCTGGCCGGCGGCGTGGCGCATGACTTCAACAACCTGCTCACCGCCATGATCGGTTTCTGCGACCTGCTGCTGATGCGCCACCCGGCCGGCGACCCCTCATTCGCCGACATCATGCAGATCAAGCAGAACGCCAACCGCGCCGCCAACCTGGTGCGCCAGCTGCTGGCTTTCTCGCGCCGGCAGACGCTGCAACCCAAAACCATCGACCTCACCGATGTGCTGGCCGAGCTGAGCAACCTGATCCGCCGCCTCATCGGCGAAAACATCCAGATGAAAATGACCCATGGCCGCGACCTCGGCATGGTGAAGGCCGACCAGGGCCAGCTGGAACAGGTGATCATCAACCTCGCCGTCAACGCGCGCGACGCGATGAAGGAAGGCGGCACCCTCAGCATCCGCACCAGCAATGTCGAGCTGAAATCGCCGGATGATTTGCCGGAAGACCTGATCGCCCCGACGGAGGATGAAGTCATCGTTCCCGGTAAATATGTGCTAGTGGAAATCGAGGATACCGGCACCGGCATCAAGCCCGAGATCGTGAAGAACGTATTCGAGCCTTTCTTCTCCACCAAGGAAGTGGGCAGCGGCACGGGGCTGGGCCTCAGCACCTGCTATGGCATCGTCAAACAATCCGGCGGCTATATTTTCGTGCGCACGCAGATAGGCACCGGCACCAGCTTCTGCCTCTACCTCAAGCATTTCGAGCCGGAGCTGAAGGAAACCACCACCGCCGCCACCGAAGAAAAAGCCGGCGGCGATATGACCGGCAGCGCCACCATTCTGCTGGTGGAGGATGAAACCCCCGTGCGCATCTTCGCCGCCCGCGCCCTGCGTAACAAAGGTTACGAGGTGCTGGAGGCAGATTCTGGCGAGAACGCGCTGGAAGTGTTCACCGAACATACCGGCCCCATCGACCTGATCATCTCCGATGTGGTGATGCCCGGCATCAACGGCCCGAAAATGGTCACCACCCTCTATAGCGACCATGCCGAACGCATGAAGAGCATCGAAGTGGTGTTCATCTCCGGCTATGCCGAGGAAGCCTTCGCCGACACGTTCGGCACCGAGCGCAAATTCAACTTCCTGCCTAAGCCCTTCACCCTGAAGCAGCTCGCCAGCAAGGTGAAGGAAGTGCTGGATGCCAAAGCAGCAGAATAAGTTGCTGCCCAAGTCCCAGTCCATTATAATTCCCGCATGAAGCAACGCGCCGCATTCTCCCTCGTCGAACTTTCCATCGTGCTGGTCATTCTCGGCCTGCTGACGGGTGGCATTCTGGCAGGCCAGAGCCTCATTCGCGCGGCGCAGCTGCGCGCCGTTGCCACCGAATATAGCCGTTATACCGCCGCTGCCCGCTCATTCCGCGATAAATACTTCGCCCTGCCTGGCGATATGCCCAATGCCACCGCCTTCTGGGGCGTCGCCAACGCCACGCCCGCCACCTGCCGCACTACTGTCGGCACCGGCACTCAGACCTGTGATGGTAATGGCGATGGCAGGGTAGAAAACGTCGGCTTTATCGGTGCCGTAGTTGATGAGGATTATCGCTTCTGGCAGCATCTCGCCAATGCCGGGCTGATCGAGGGCAACTATACCGGCGTCGATACCGGCAGCTTCGTCTCTACAACCCTCAATAGTCCGCCATCGAAACTCAGCGGAGCACTGTGGTTCACCTTTGGCTGGGGCATAGCGACGGGTGGCGGCATCTATGACGGCGATTATGGCAATGCCTTTGCCATTGGCGCTCCTGCCACGAATGCATGGGTATCAGGTCCGATTTTCAAACCTGAAGAAGCCTGGAACATCGATACTAAAATGGATGACGGCATGCCCGCCATCGGTGGTGTTGTCACCATGGTATCCAACATCACCTCCAACACCTGCAATAACTCTACGGCCAGCAACAGCTTTACCGCCACCTACACCCTCAGCAACACCAGCCTGAGCTGTGCCCTCATCTTCCGCCGGTCCTACTGAAAATAATTTCAATCATTAGCGTTTGATTTTTGGGACAAAAATCTGGGGGCCGCGGAAATCCTTGGGGATAAGGCGTTTTTTCCGTTGAATGTGGGCGGCTTGGCGTGTACTGCTTATAGCAACCAGAACCCATGAGGAGCAAACCATGGCCGCCGCCCCCAAAGCATCCCCTACCGCCGCCCAATCCAGCGAAAAGAAAAAGGCGCTCGATAGCGCCCTGCAACAGATTGAAAAGACCTTTGGCAAGGGTTCGATCATGAAACTCGGCCAGCAGGACAAGATGATTGTCGAGACCATCTCCACCGGCTCGCTCGGGCTCGATATCGCGCTCGGCGTCGGCGGCATTCCCAAAGGCCGCGTCATTGAAATCTACGGGCCGGAATCGTCGGGCAAAACCACCCTCACCCTGCATTGCATCGCCGAATGCCAGAAGGCCGGCGGCACCTGCGCCTTCATCGATGCCGAGCACGCGCTCGACCCCAGCTACGCCAAGAAACTCGGCGTGAATGTCGACGACCTGCTGATCTCGCAGCCCGACACCGGCGAGCAGGCCTTAGAAATCGCCGATACACTGGTGCGCTCCGGTGCCATCGACATGGTTATCATCGACTCCGTCGCCGCCCTCGTGCCCAAGGCCGAGCTGGAAGGCGAGATGGGCGACGCCACCATGGGCGCCCAGGCCCGCCTGATGAGCCAGGCGCTGCGTAAACTCACCGCCGCCATCAGCCGCACCAACTGCACCGTCATCTTCATCAACCAGATCCGCCAGAAAATCGGCGTGATGTTCGGCAACCCGGAAACCACCACCGGCGGCAATGCGCTGAAATTCTACGCCTCGGTGCGTATGGACATCCGCCGCATCGGCGCGCTGAAGGATAAAGAGGAAGTGGTGGGCAACCTCACCCGCGTGAAAGTGGTGAAGAACAAAGTTTCGCCGCCCTTCAAAACGGTGGATTTCGACATCCTCTACGGCCAGGGCATTTCGAAAGAGGGCGAGCTGATCGACATGGGCATCAAGGCCGGCCTCGTCGAAAAATCCGGCAGCTGGTTCAGCTATGCCGACCAGCGCATCGGCCAGGGCAAGGAAAATACCCGCCAGTTCTTCAAGGACAACCCCAAAGTAGCGGCCGACCTCGAAGCCGGCATCCGCGCCAAATCCAGCAAAATCGCCGCCGTGCTGGAAGGCAGCCCCAGTGATTATGCCGAAGAAGACAACGCCGCTCCAGCCGACGCGGCCTAGGCCAACCAGATCGGGTTAACAACGCCCCAACCTCCCCGTTCGCAAGAACGGGGAGGTTTTTTATTGAGGCACTCGAAAAAACCGACTAGCGCTCCATCGCTACGGTTTCGATATGGCCGCGCGAATCCACCACGCGCTGCGTCTCTACCCGGTCGGCCGAAACGAATTTAATCTGGTCGCCAATGCCAAGGTTGTGAATGGTGATGGATGTGCCATCCTTCTTACTCAACAGCAAACTGCCGTCGTCGCTTTTGGCGATGGTGAAGTCACTGATGCGGCCATTCACGTTCACCGTATCCAGACCGGATGCATGGTCGTAATCCGGCTCTTTATCATTCACGTTCGACAGCACGATATTCACATTCTTCTTCACGGCCGCGCTGGAAAGGTCGACATTGTTAATGCCCCCACCCAGGGAAATCTTCAGCTGGTTGGTCAGCATCTCCTTCTTCCCGGTCGCCGGGTTCCGCATGGTCGTCGTCGTGCTATCCACCGTTCCCTGAACGGTAATCGTATCGTTCTTCCTGCCAATGATGCTGCCGCCGTTGCTGCTGCCGATGGTAACGTCATTCCAGTCGACACCGTCGATCTTGACCACGGCATTTCCCTCCAGCCGCCCGACAAGTACATGCTCATCATGCGCAGCCACATCGACAAGGGCGCCCTCGCCCTGTTTGATTTTCCCCTGGGCCGTGGATATCCCACCACCCTGCATCAGGCCTATCTGGACATGCTCCTCATCCGAACCCACAGTTGAGCGGTGGTCGTCCCAGGTATTCATCATATCTCCAGTAAGAACGCTGGATTCTGCCGCCAGCGTGCCAATCACCGCCTGGTTACCGCCGCCGAAAAGGTTGACCGTGCTGCCGCCCTCCACCCGCTTAGCGACAAATTGATCGGCGCCATTTCCCATGACGATACTGCTGTGCTCGCCGACTACGCCAGCCTCTACCACATTATTGCCTGATGACATGTCGATGGTTGACTTAGTGATCGCGCCTGCGCGCAATTGATCATTCCCCTCAGCCATAGCAATCGTGGAGTGGTAAACCTCACCCGTCACCGCCACCTGGTTATTACCGTAGCTGCCATAGATCGCACTATCCGTAACGACACCCGCCTGGATCTTCGTGCCGCTGAAGTTGATATACCCGCTACGCACCGTGGCGCCGCGAATCGCATGGTCCACCGTCAACTGGTTAGCGCCCCGGCCCATATTGAATTCATCATTATGCGCGGCGCCAAGATCGATATTCTGCGCATGAATCACGTCATCCCGGCCATTGCCCACGACTGGAAGCACGTCCTTGAACGTTTCGCCTTCGGTGATGTTCGTCGCGTTGGTAATACGGGGTTTGTCAGCCATGATGGTCTCCAGGTAAGTTACCCTCACCCTACCGCGCATTTATTAAAGAATGATGAATATGACGCTGTTAGCGGGTCAAACGAATCGCCGGCATGGTGGCCACGGGGTCGACCAACGGCAAATCGCGCTGCAATACGGCGAGCGGAACGATATCGTCATGCACCACCACCGGCGTCTGGGGGGCGGCGGCCTAGGCCAACCAGATCGGGTTAACAACGCCCCAACCTCCCCGTTCGCAAGAACGGGGAGGTTTTTTATTGGCGTAATTAGTTGATACTACTGGCCGCGGCCGACAGGCGTTTTAGCGACCTGCTGAATGCTGTTATTTTCAATCTGCAGCGTCTGCTTCACTTCCTTGCCATGGACGACATCGTCGAACTCCACCTGCTCCATGCCCTTCAGGTAAATGCTCGCACCATTGGCATCATTGCGCGTGAGTTTGATTTCCCCCGTCGCCGCATCATAGGATTGGCTGTATAAAGAAGCCGGGCCCTGTACGACCAGCGTATCATTCCCCTCCCCGCCATCCACATGGTTTTCGGTGCCGGCATTAGGCCCCGTGAAGGAATCCCAGATAATCCTGTCATCACCCGCACCGGTATTCACGACATTGCGCGATGCAGAACCATACAGATACACGGTGTCACTCCACGTGCCGCCGGTGATGGTGTTCTCATTTCCTTCAACGTCGATCTGCCCAAATCCTGCCTGATCAAGCAGCACGCGGTTATGATCGCCGGAGAGTTGCACCCCATATGCTCCATGGGCCGCACTGGCATCGATCAGGTTATCATGCGAACCAGCATAGACATGCACCCAGCTGGCAACATTCGAGATCACGCCTGCGTTGGCCGACGCTTCCAGCACGACAGTATTATGGTCGGTATTCCCAAATAAATTCACGGTAGCGGAGTCATCTATGTGAATTGTATTCCCCGTGGTCGCGGTGTTATTATTTTCAGTCACCACGTTCACCACATCCTGCCAGTACATTCTGGCTGGCCCATCGCTCGACGGAACAGCGAGCGCATTCTCCTGGCCGGTGCCTGCACTCGCGCCGGTATGAATCACATTATCGTGACCCTCGACGAAGATCAGGTCATTGCCCGGCCCGCCATCGACTCTACGGTGATGATCGGTTGGCGTCAGCAGCAGGGTGTCGTTGCCCGGCGTGCCCAGCATCCAGGCTTTCACCGGCAGCAGGTCACTGAGCGGCTTATGCTTGTCATCGACTGGCACTACAGGCGCAGCATCAGCGCTGGCGGCTTTGACCTTTTTGCCTTTGGCCGCGTGCGCTACCGGCACATGCAGCACCTTATCGTGCGAGAGTTCCAGCAGCGCGCTGGCCAGGCCCTGCCGTGTCTCGTCCAGCTTCTGGGTCAGCACGGCCAGTTCTTCCGGCGCCATCTGGCCGGCGCGCGTCACCTGCGTATCGAGCATCATGTAATAGAGATTGGCTTTATTTTCGATGCTGATGAAAACATCATCCGCATGGCCGCCGGCCTTCACGGGAATCATTTTAGCCCGTTGCGGGTCCGTCACAGGTGTTTGCAATGGTCCGGCCTCGCCCGCGGCAGGGCGCGGCGCCCGGTAGACTCCCTTATTTGGCCCATCCAGCACGACGGTGTAGTGCAACCCATCCACCTGCACGTCAAGCTGGTGATAGAAAGTCGTCATGGTGTAGGAGTGCTGCTGCTCGGGAGGCAGCTCGACATAATTCATCTGCGAACCATCGCCGGCGGCAACCGCATGGTCCGGCGTATGTGTCTGCGTAACCGGCCCCGTACCATCATCTTCATAGGCAATGATCTGCACTTCATGCCCGGCTTTTTTATGGACCGTGGCAGTAGCCGTATGTTTGCCGGGATGCGTTGTTTTCGTGACCATGGTTGCCGAAATAGAATGTTCCAACCTTCAGCCTACCCCGGAATCCCTAAATAACCATTAACATTCCTTCGCCCCACTCCCTGAATGCACACCGGCAACTGCACGCAGCCGGTAAAATGATTATCGTTTAAAAATAATTATTTACCGGCATTGCTATCCCGGCAAATGTCACCATTTCTTCACATTCCCCGCGCGCGTTGGATGCTAGAATTTCCGCAGAATAGGAGCATCTTATGGCGATGGACGGCACCGGTTACGACGATACCGAGCACCAGAAAAAGATCGAGCAGAAATACGCCGATAAACTCAGCGTGAAGGAATATCTGCTGAAGGATGTGGTGGGCTCGTTTGTCTCTATTGGCGCGGCAGCGCTTGGCGCGTTCGGCGGTTATAAAATCGGCGAGAAGATGGGCGGCCGGTTTAAGTTCAAATCGCTGCAGGGCGTGGAACATTCGCTGGAAGAAACACATTTCGACCCGTTGCAGAAAAAATACGTGCTCGCCTTCGCCGGCTGGATGGTCGGCGGCATCGTCGGCGGCATCGCCTCCACCTACAACATGTGGCGCAAGAAGGAAGCCAGCCAGCTGGCCGTGCAGGAGCTAAGCGAAGACGTGGCGGGGATGACCGCCATCCGCAGCAAAACCAACCCCGATCTGGTGAAGGAAATGGACTCCGTGCGCGGCATGTATGACGAGGTGAAAGCCGAAAACGCCAGTCTCCGCGACAAGCTGGGCCTGAAACCCCGCGGCCCGCTCGACCATGCCGAGGCCGAACCCGCCGCCACGGAAGCCGCGCGCTAATGGTCGAAACCTACACACCCAAGCCGCTGCAAGACAGGAACAGCCAGAAGCTGACCCTCATGCAGTATATCTGGGACCAGTTCATTCCCAAATGGGGCATGACGCTTGGCGGGCTGGTTGGCGGCTGGTTTCTCGGCGGCATTATCGGCGGCGCGACAGGCGCCAAGCACGGCCGCATGTGGGGCAACCAGATCGGTTCGATCGCGGGCGGCCTCATCCTCGGCTTCACCCACTGGCGCAAGGACGCCGCCAACGAGATGGATACGGCCGAACTCGCCAGCAAGCTGCGCGATGTGATGCCCATGGCGATGACCGAGCCGGAGATCAAAACCGAAATCACCAATAGCAGGGAAATGCTCACCTACGAGCAGCGCGAGAACGCCAGGCTGAAGGCCCTCGCCCAGGGCGGCGGCAAAACGCCGATGGACCACGCCACGGCCGACACTGCCGAACCCGCCCCCCGGCGCTAGCATAATTCCCTTGCCGCAACCCAGCGCAGTGGCTATGAATTTGCTCCCTTTTTAAAGAGATTTTCATGCCATCCGTTACCGACGTCCGCACCCAGTTCCTCGCGTTTTTTGCCGGCAAGGACCACCTCGTCCTCCCCTCCAGCTCGCTGGTGCCGCAGAACGACCCGACGCTGATGTTCGCCAACGCCGGCATGAACCAGTTCAAAAACATCTTCACCGGCATCGAGAAGCCGCCGCAACCGCCGCGCGCCGCAACCGCGCAGAAATGCGTGCGCGCCGGCGGCAAGCATAACGACCTCGATAACGTCGGCTACACCGCCCGCCACCACACGTTCTTCGAGATGCTGGGTAATTTCAGCTTCGGCGATTATTTCAAGGAACAGGCGATTTCACATGCCTGGGAATTGCTGACAAAAGTGTGGAGCATTCCGGCCGAGAAACTCTGCGTCACCGTTTACCACACCGATGATGAAGCCTTTAATCTCTGGAAAAAAATCGCTGGCCTGCCGGATGAAAAGATCATCCGCATCGCGACCAATGATAACTTCTGGGCGATGGGCGACACCGGCCCCTGCGGCCCCTGCTCCGAGATTTTTTACGACCATGGCAGCCACATCCCCGGCGGCCCGCCCGGCAGCCCCGGCGAGGATGGCGACCGCTTCATCGAAATCTGGAACCTCGTGTTCATGCAGTTCGAGCAGCGCGATGCCGACACGCGCGTGGCCCTGCCCAAACCCAGCATCGACACCGGCATGGGGCTGGAGCGCCTGAGCGCCGTGCTGCAGGGCGTGCACGACAATTACGATATCGATCTGTTCAAAACGCTGATCGCCGCTTCCGTCGAGTTCTCGAAAAACAACAGCGCCAAACAAATGGTTTCACACCGCGTGATTGCCGATCACCTGCGCTCCTCCAGCTTCCTTATCGCCGATGGCGTGCTGCCTTCCAACGAAGGCCGCGGCTATGTGCTCCGCCGCATCATGCGCCGCGCCATGCGCCACGCCCATATGCTCGGCTGCACCAGCCCGCTGATGTATCAGCTGGTGCCGACGCTGGTGGGCGAAATGGGCGCCGCCTACCCCGAGCTGCAACGCGCGCAGCCCGTCATCGAAGAAACGCTGAAGCTCGAGGAAGAAAAATTCAAGCAGACGCTGGAACGCGGCCTGAAATTGCTTGATGAGGAAAGAAAAATATTAAAACAGGGCGATGCCCTGCCCGGCGACGTGGCCTTCAAACTCTACGATACCTACGGCTTCCCGCTCGACCTCACGCAGGACATCCTGCGCGGCGACAGCATCACCGTCGACCTCGCCGGCTTCGATGCCGCGATGACCGAACAGAAGCAGCGCGCCCGCGCCGCGCACAAAGGTTCCGGCGATGCCGCCACCAGCGCCGTCTGGTTCGACCTGAAAGAGAAGCACGGCTCCACCGAATTCCTCGGCTATGCGATGGAGCATGCGCAGGCCACCATCACCGCCCTGTTGAAGGACGGCAAGGAAGTGGACGAACTGAAGGCCGGCGAAAAAGGTACACTGATTGCCAACCAGACGCCGTTCTATGGCGAATCCGGTGGCCAGGTGGGCGACACTGGCAGCATCACCGCGAAAGCGGGCAAGGCCACGGTGACCGATACCAGCAAGCCGCTGGAAGGCGTGTTCGCGCACAGTATCACCATCGATAGCGGCAGCATTCAGGTAGGTGACACGGTCGATCTCGCCATCGACACCGCGCGCCGCGATCGTATCCGCGCCAATCACTCGGCGACGCACCTGCTGCACGCGGCGCTACGCGACAAACTTGGCACCCACATCGCGCAAAAAGGCTCGCTGGTGAGCGACGAGCGCCTGCGCTTCGACATCACCCACCCCAAAGCCATCGCCCGCGAGGAGATAGAGGTGCTCGAGCAGGAGGTGAACCGCTACGTGGCACAGAAAAGCCCGGCCACCACCCGCCTGATGGGCCAGCAGGAAGCCATCGAAGCCGGCGCCATGGCGCTGTTCGGCGAGAAATACGGCGACGAAGTGCGCGTGCTGACCATGGGCGTGACGGAGGACGGCAAGCCCTACTCCGTCGAGCTGTGCGGCGGCACCCATGTCAGCAACACCGGCGATATTGGCCTGTTCCGCATCGTGTCGGAAGGCTCGGTCTCAGCCGGTGTGCGCCGTATCGAAGCCGTCACCGGCGAAGGCGTGCGCAGCTTTGTGCTGGAGCAACTCGGCAAGCTCAACGAGCAACTCGGCACGCTGGCGAAAGAGAACGTCAAACTCGCCGGCGAGCTGAAACAGCCGCCGCTGAAAGCCGACCCCGCCGCACTGGCCGAGATCGAGCAGGCCCCGCTCGCCGAAGTCACCACGCGCTATAGCGCCGCGGCAGAAAAATTGCAGCAGACCATCGCAACGCTGCAGGACGCCAATAAGAAACTGAATAAAGACATCGCCGAGGCTCGCAAGGCCGCTGCCATGGGCGATGCCGGCGAAGCCGCGGTTGAAACTATCGGCACCACCAAACTCGCCGCACAAATCTTCGGCGAGCTGGATGCCAAGTCGCTGCGCGACCTTGCCAATGCCGCCGTGCAGAAACACGCCGATGCCGTGAATGTGCTGCTCGCCAGCAGCGAAGGTAAAGCCTCGGTGATTGTTGCCTTCGGCAAGCAGGCTGCCGCGAAAGTGGATGCTCCCACGCTGGTGAAAGCCGCGGTGGAAGCCGTGGGCGGCAAAGGCGGCGGCGGCCGGCCCGACTTCGCCCAGGGTGGCGGGCCGGATGGCGATAAGCTGGAAGCGGCGTTGGCGGCGATCAAGACAACGCTGGCGGCTTAAACCACGTCATTCCAGCGAAAACTGGAATCCATACGAAATTGCCACAACCCCATGCTTTGCGGAGGAAACTCTCCGTGGATTCCAGCTTTCGCTGGAATGACGGCAGCAGGAGGAGTAAGGGAAATGCATATAAACCCTCAGGAGATCCCCCATGTCCGTCGTGCAAATGGTTAAAAAACTGGCTGCGAAACCCATTACGGTGGCGTATGGCGACGGCATCGGGCCCGAGATCATGGAAGCGGTGCTGAAAATCCTCGCCGAGGCGAAGGTGCCGCTGAATATCGATACCATCGAGGTGGGGCAGAAATTCTATGAGAAGGGCGTCACCACCGGCATCCCCCCCGCGGCGTGGGATAGCATCCGCCGCACCAAGGTGCTGCTGAAAGCGCCCATCACCACTCCCCAGGGCGGCGGCTACAAGTCGCTCAACGTCACCATGCGCAAATCGCTCGGCCTCTATGCCAACGTGCGCCCCTGCGTCAGCTACCACCCGTTCATCAAGTCGATGCATGCCAACATGAACCTGGTGATCGTGCGCGAGAACGAGGAGGATTTGTACGCCGGCATCGAATACCGCCAGACGCATGATGCCTTCCAGTCGGTGAAAATCATCACCCGCTCGGGTTCCGAGCGCATCATGCGCTATGCCTTCGAATATGCCGTGCAGAACGGCCGCAAGAAGGTGACCTGCATGAGCAAAGACAACATCATGAAGCTCACCGATGGCGCGTTTCACGATGCGTTCAACCGCATCGCCAAGGAATATCCGCAGATCGAGGCGGACCATTATATCGTCGACATCGGCTCGGCGCGCATCGCCAGCAAACCGCATATCTTCGACGTGATCGTGACCGAGAACCTGTTCGGCGACATCATCTCCGACATCGCGGCCGAAGTGTCCGGCTCGGTGGGCCTGGCCGGCTCCGCCAACATCGGTGCGAAATATGCGATGTTCGAAGCCATCCACGGTTCGGCGCCGGATATTGCCGGCAAAGGCATCGCCAACCCCTCGGGCCTGCTGCATGGCGCGATCATGATGCTGGTACATCTCGGCCTGAACGAGGATGCCAGCCGCCTGCATAACGCCTGGCTGAAAACCATCGAGGATGGCATGCATACCGGCGATATCTTCAACGATATGAGCAAAAAGAAACTGGGCACGATGGATTTCGCCCAGGCCGTGATCGACCGCATCGGCGAGGAGCCGAGCACCTACCGCCCGGTGAAATACCAGCCGCGCAAGGGCTCGAGCGAAATCCACGCCGTGATGGAACCGGAAACGGCCGACCGCAAACTCGTCGGCCTCGACCTGTTCGTGCACTGGCTGGGCAAGGACATCAACGAGCTGGGCACGCAGATGCAGGTCCTCTCCACCGATGCGCTGGAGCTGAAAATGATCTCGTGCAAAGGCCTGAAGGTATGGCCGAACATCGTCACGGAAATGGACGTAACTGACCGCTACCGCGTGCGCTTCCTGCCCAAAGAAGGCATCACCCCCACCCACGCCGACATCGCGAAGCTGATGACGGTGGCCGCCGAAAAGAACATCGATTTCCTGAAAATCGAAACGCTGTTCACCTTTGACGGCAAGCCCGGGTTCAGCGCCAGCCAGGGCGAGTAGCCACCACCGTTAGATTAGGTGAGCCAATGGGCTGGCAGGGGCGCTTCTACTTTAATCGGCTCCTTGCTGGCATAGAGCGGAATGGTCACGCTTTGCGCATGCAGCATCATCGGCTGTGCCCTGGCGCTGAATTCGCCTTCCTGCGGGCCGTAGAAGGGGTCGCCGACGATGGGGCAACCCAATGCGAAGGCAGCATGCAGACGAATCTGGTGGGTGCGCCCGGTTTTGGGGGAGAATTCGACCACGCTTAACCCACCCAGCTGCTTCACTACACGGTAATGCGTCTGCGCCGGCTGGCCGGCCTCGTCCAGCGACATTTTCCAGAGGCTGCCCTGCCCGCTTTTCAGGATGGCGCGGTCGATGATGCCCTCGGGTTCGGCGGGCTGGCCGACGACGATGGCAAGGTAGCGTTTCTCCACCCGCCCCTGCTCGAACAGCTTGCCGAGCTTGATGAGCGCCTGCCGGTGCCGCCCCAGCACCAGGCAGCCCGAGGTGCCACGGTCCAGCCGGTGGGCCAGCTGCGGCGGGTTGGGCAGGCCGAACTGCAGGAATTTGAACGACTGGTCGAGCGCCACCTTATCGTGCCCCGTCACATGCACGGCGATGCCAGCGGGCTTATCGAGCACCAGCATCACCGCATCGCGGTAAAGCAGGCGGGCGTTGATTTCTTCTTCGGTCAGCGGACGGGCGGCGGTCATGAAAATCCTTGTTTTGCCTTGCATTTATCCCACCTTCGCCCTAGGAATCCAACGAATTTCTGGGGGCACTATGACCGAATCTTTCGACGCGCTTTTGCAGCGCATTACCAACGCCGATGCTACCGTGGCCATCATGGGCATGGGCTATGTGGGCTTTCCACTGGCTATTGCCACGCATGCCAAGGGCTACCGCGTGCTGGCCTTCGATGTGGATGTGAAGAAAATCGATAAGCTGAATGCCGGCAGATCCTACCTCAAAGGCATCAGCGACGATGCCATCGTCGGTATGAAGAAAGAGCGCTTCGAAGCCACGGCCGACCCCAGGGCCCTCGCCAAAGCCGATGTGCTGATCATGTGCGTGCCCACCCCGCTCGACAAACACCGCGAGCCGGATATGAGCTTCGTGGTTGCCACTACCGAAACCATCGCAACGCACCTGCGTGCGGACCAGTTGGTGGTGCTCGAATCCACCACCTATCCCGGCACCACGACCGAGCTGATACAGCCGATGCTGGAAACCAGCGGCCTCAAGGCTGGCAGCGACTTCTTCATCGCCTATTCACCCGAGCGTGAAGACCCCGGCAACGGTTTTTTCTCCACCCACAGCATCCCCAAGGTGGTAGGCGCCGATGACGAGCAATCGCGCGCCCTGGCCATGGCGCTTTACAGCAATATCGTCACCCTCGCCGTGCCGGTTTCCAGCAGCGCCACCGCCGAGGCGGTGAAGCTGACGGAAAATATTTTCCGCAGCGTCAACATCGCCTTGGTCAACGAGCTGAAGGTGGTTTACGACAAGATGGGCATCGACATCTGGGAAGTGATCGACGCGGCGAAAACCAAGCCGTTCGGCTTCATGCCGTTTTACCCCGGCCCGGGCGTAGGCGGCCATTGCATCCCCATCGACCCGTTCTACCTCACCTGGAAATCGCGCGAGTTCGGCATGCCGACGCGCTTCATCGAGCTGGCCGGCGAGATCAACCACGCCATGCCCGATTATGTGATCGAGCGCCTGCGTCATGGGCTCGACATGCATTACCGCAAGGGCCTCAATGGCTCGCGCATCCTGCTGCTGGGCGTCTCCTACAAAAAGGATGTCGATGATCTGCGTGAAAGCCCCTCGATGTTCATCTGGGAGAAGCTGGAGGCGCAGGGCGCCACCGTCGATTACCATGATAGCCATTTCGACGAAATCCCCCCTACGCGCGAGCATGCCACCCTCACCGGCCGCAAGGGCGTCGCCCTCGACCCGGCAGCGTATGATGCCGTGCTCATCGCCACCGAACATTCGGATGTGGATTATGCGCGCCTGGCCCGCGAGGCGAAGCTGGTGGTCGATACCCGCAACGCCATGCGCAGCGTGGCCGATCGTAAATTCGTGGTGAAAGCGTAAACCTGGGAGGACCCGATGCCGCGTTCCTTTGGATTAATCGGTGCTGGCGGCTTCGCCCGTGAAGTGATGCCTATCGTGCGCGCCCAGTTCGACGGCGATGCGTATTTCGTCGAAACCACGCCCTCCGCCACCGAGGTGAACGGCATGCCGCTCATTTCCGAAGCGGATTTTTTGAACCTGCCGGGCGAAAAATTCTATGCCATCGCGATTGCCGATGCGGCTGCCCGCGCCACTGTCGCCGCCCGGCTGCAGGGCAAGGCCACGCCCTGTTCCCTCTTCGCACCCAATCACGTGAACGGCGATGCCAACCGCATCGGCGAGGGCGCGATCTTCTGTCATTTCACGACCATCACCGGTAATGCAACCATCGGCAAACATTTCCACGCCAATATCTATTCCTACATCGCACATGATTGCGTGATCGGCGATTACGTCACCTTCGCGCCGAACGTGCAGTGTAACGGCAATGTCCATATCGGCGACCATGCCTATATCGGCACCGGCGCCATCATCCGTCAGGGCACGCTGGCGCAACCGCTCACTATCGGCGCCGGCGCCGTGGTCGGCATGGGTGCGGTGGTGACGAAACCGGTGCCGCCCGGCGTTACCGTCGTTGGCAACCCCGCACGGCCGCTGGAAAAGAAATGATGCAGGCCGCCCTCAAACGTGCGCTGGATATGCTGGGGGCAGCGTTGCTGCTGCTGGCGCTGTCGCCGCTGCTCGTCACGCTCGCCCTGCTGATACTGGCGAATATGGGCCGCCCGGTTTTCTTCCGCCAGCAGCGCATCGGCCGGCATGAGAAACCGTTCGGGCTGGTTAAATTCCGCACCATGCTGGCAGGCGACAAACCCGACGCCGAACGCCTCACCCCGTTCGGCAGCTGGCTGCGCCGCACCAGCCTGGATGAGCTGCCCGAGCTGTGGAACATCCTCATCGGCGATATGAGCTTTGTCGGCCCGCGGCCCCTGCTGCCGCGCTACCTGCCCTTCTATACGCCGCGCGAAGCCACGCGCCATGCTGTGCGCCCCGGCCTCACCGGCCTCGCGCAGGTAAACGGACGCAACGCCGTGGGATGGGACGAACGCTTGGCGCTCGATGCCGAATATGTCGAACGTTTCAGCCTGAAACGCGATGTGGAGATTGTATTGCGCACCGTGCGCATCGTGCTCGGCCAGCACGGCATCAGCGCCGAAGGAGAAGCCACCATGCAAGCCTTGGACATTGCCCGCGGAGCCAGACCATGAGCCGGATTTTTCTCTCTCCCCCGCATATCGACACGCGTGAGCGCGCGCTAGTGATGCAGGCATTCGACAGCAACTACGTCGCCCCCCTCGGCCCGATGGTGGATGGGTTCGAGCAGGCTTTTTGCGACTATACCGGCTTTAAGCATGCCGTAGCACTGAATTCCGGAACCGCCGCACTGCACCTGGCGATGCGCGAGCTGGGCGTGGGCGCCGGCGATACGGTCGTCGCCTCCAGCCTTACCTTCATCGGCAGCGTTGCGCCCATCCTCTACCAGAACGCCACGCCGATTTTTATCGATAGCGATGCCACCTGGAACATGGACCCCGCCCTGCTGGAAGAAACCCTCGCCGCCTGTAAAAAGGCCGGCAAACTGCCCAGGGCCGTGGTGCCGACGGACCTCTACGGCCAGAGCTGTGACATCGATGCGCTGCTGGAAATCTGCACCCGCTACGGCGTGCCGCTGCTGGTGGATGGCGCCGAATCGATGGGGGCGCACTATAAGGGCCGCCATACCGGCATGGGCGCCCGCGCCGCCTGCTTCTCTTTCAACGGCAACAAGATCATCACCAGCTCCGGCGGCGGCATGCTGGCTTCCGACGACAAGGCGCTGATCGACCGCGCCCGCTTTCTCAGCCAGCAGGCGCGCGACCCGGCACCGCATTACGAGCACACCACGTTCGGTTATAATTACCGCATGAGCAACATCGTCGCCGCCATCGGCATCGGGCAGCTGGAAGTGCTCGACGAACGCGTCGCCGCCCGCCGCCGCAATTTCGAATATTATGCCGAACACCTTGCCCTTCCCGGCATCCGCTTCATGCCGGAGATGGCATATGGCAGGGGCAACCGCTGGCTTAGTGTCATCACCATTGACCCCACTGAATTCGGTGCCGACCGCGAGGCTGTGCGCCTAGCGCTGGAAGCCGAGAATATCGAAGCCCGCCCGGTGTGGAAGCCCATGCACCAGCAGCCGCTGTTCAAAGGCGCGCAGATGGTGGGCGGCAAGATATGCGAAGGCTTTTTCCGCGATGGGCTCTGCCTGCCTTCCGGCAGCGCGATGAGTGAGGATGACCTGGCGCGCGTCTGCGCCGTGGTTAAGCGCTGCGCTCGATAGCGGCCAGCAGCGCCTGCGCCGCCAACCGCTCCGCCTGCTTTTTGTTGCCCGCCTCGGCGCGCAGCGGCTCACACCCATCCACCCGCACTTCAATGACGAATTGCGGGGCGTGGCTGGGCCCATCAGCGCTCAACACCACATATTCGGGTAGCGGCAGACCGCGCGCCTGCGCCCATTCCTGCAGCGCAGTCTTGGCATCTTTCGGCGGGGATTTCATTTCTACCGCAAACGGTTTCCAGAAACGGGTGATGATGCCACGCGCCGCCTCCAGCCCGCCATCGAGATAGACGGCACCGAGCAACGCCTCGCAGGCATCTTCGAGGTTCGAGCGGTTATCGCGCCCGCCCTGGTCTTCCTCGCTGGGCGACATGGCGAGCTGCGCGCCCAGGCCGATGCGCCGGGCGATGTCGGCCAGCTGTTCGCCATTCACCAGCGACACGAGGCGCTTGCTGAGGTCGCCCTCCGCCTCGGCGGGGTAAAGTTCATAGAGCAGTTCGGCAATCAACAGTCCCAGCACCGAATCACCGAGGAACTCCATGCGCTGGTTGTGCCCCTCGCCCAGCGAGCGGTGGGTGAGTGCCATGTCGAGCAGCCGGCCGTCGGTGAAACGATAGCCCAGCGCGGCTTCGACGGTCGCCAGGTCGCGCATTAGCTGACGGCCTTCAGCCAGCGGCTGCCGCGGAAGGCATGCGGCCATTCCCAGAAATGCCAGAACGGGATGTCGGTGTTGTAGGAGAGCAGGATGATATCCGCACGCCCGACCAGGTTTTCATAAGGCACGAAGCCGGGGCCCATCGGGTCGATCTGCGCGTTGAAGCGGCTGTCTTCCGAATGGTCGCGATTATCGCCCATCATGAAATAATGCCCCTCGGGCACGGTATAGACGGAGGTATTGTTAGGGTCGAACCCATGGAAGCTCAGGCCCAGCCCGCCCTCATGGTCGCTGAGGATGGTGTGGGTGGGGCCATCGGGCAGCGTCTCGTCGAAGCGGGCTTCGCGGCGGGTGCCGCCCTCATCGTCCGGCACCGTCACATCGTCGCGGCGCGTTACCTCAACGGCTTTATCGTTGATATAGAGGCGGCCGTTGCGCACCTGGATGCGGTCGCCCGGCAGGCCGATGATGCGCTTGATATAATCGATCTTCGGGTTCGGCGGCAGGCGGAACACCACCACATCGCCACGCTTGGGCAGGCTGGCCAGAATGCGCCCATCGAAAATTTTCACACCGAAGGGGAAGCTGTAGCGGCTGTAGCCGTAGGAGAGTTTGGAGACGAAGATGTAATCGCCCTCGTAGAGCGTGCTGAGCATCGAGCCCGAAGGGATGTGGAATGGCTCATAGGCGATAGAGCGGAACACCAGCGCGATGATAATAGCGACGATGAAGGAGCGGATCGATTCGCCGGTGGTTTCTTTTTTCTTCTCTTTTTTTTCGCTCACGCGATTACTCCGTATAGGTCATAAGCATCGGCATTAGTAATATCGAGATTCACGAAATCGCCGACGCGCACGCCCTTCACGCGGGGCGCGATGGCGTTGCCGTCGATTTCCGGCGCATCGGCGCGGGTGCGGCAGATGAGCTTGTCGCCCTCCACCGCATCGACAATCGCCTGCTGCCGGGTGCCGATTTTGGCTTGCAGCTTATGCTCGGAGATTTCGGCGGCCAGTTCCATGAAGCGGCTCCAGCGGTCGTTCTTGATTTCTTCCGGCACCTGATTGCCCAGCGCGTTGGAGGATGCGCCCTTCACATCCTCGTATTTGAAGCAGCCGACGCGGTCGAGCTCCACCTCATCCATCCATTGCAGAAGGAATTCGAAATCCTCCTCCGTCTCGCCGGGGAAGCCGACGATGAAGGTGGAACGCAGGGTGATATCCGGCACCATCTCGCGCCATTTGCGGATGCGGGCTGCCGTTTTCTCCTGGTTGCCCGGGCGGCGCATCGCCTTCAGCACGCTCGGCGAAGCATGCTGGAAGGGTATGTCGAGATACGGAAGAATCTTCCCCTCGGCCATCAGCGGCAGCACGTTATCGACGCTGGGATAGGGGTAGACATAATGCAGCCGCACCCAGATGCCCAGCTCGGCCAGCGCCTCGCACATGGCCGTCATCTGCGTTTTCACCTCGCGGCCGCGCCAGGTGCCCGGGGCATATTTCACATCCACCCCATAAGCGCTGGTATCCTGCGACACGACGAGCAGCTCCTTCACGCCGGCCTTGGCCAACGTCTCGGCCTCCTGCAGTACGTCGGTGACGGGGCGGCTCACCAGGTCGCCGCGCAGGGCGGGAATGATGCAGAAGCTGCAGCGGTTGTTGCAGCCTTCCGAGATTTTTAAATAGGCATAATGCCGCGGCGTCAGGCGGATGCCCTGCGGCGGCAGCAGATCGAGATGCGGGTTATGCACCGAAGGCAGCGCCGTATGCACGGCTTCCATCACCGCCTCGTAATTGGCCGGGCCGCTGACGGAGAGCACGTTGGGGAATTTCGCCGTAATCACTTCCGGCTCCGCGCCCAGGCAGCCGGTGACAATCACCTTGCCGTTATCATTCAGCGCCTCGCCGATGGCGGAAAGCGATTCCTCGCGCGCCGAATCGAGAAAGCCGCAGGTATTGACGATCACCAGGTCCGACCCCTTATAGTCGGGCGCAATCTCATAGCCCTCGGCGCGCAGCTTGGTGAGAATACGCTCCGAATCGACCAGCGCCTTGGCGCAGCCGAGCGACACGAACCCTACCTTTGAACTGGCCTGTTTTTCCGTTTCCATGGCCGCGCCTTAGAGCACAGCCAGCCTTGCGATGCAAGCAGTTGGCCCGGCAATTGCAATGATGCGCCCATGCGAACCTTACGGAGTGTGCCATGTCCACCATCAACAGCAGCCTGCTATCGAACTATTATTCTCTGACTAATACTGATAATTCAAGCACTTCAACCTCTATCAGCACCAGTTCCAGCAGCAGCAGTAGCCTGTCGGATACGCTGGCATCCCTGCTCGATTCCGACTCGGCAGATACTGCCGATGGCGGCAGCAGCGATAACTCCTATATGCTGGACCTCAGCCCCGAGGCACAATCCTACCTCTCCAGTATGAACATGGCGAGCAGCACCAGCACCGGCACTGCCAGCACCCCCACCACCAGTAGCAGCGACATTATCCTTACCAACGCGCAGCAGGCCAAGCTGAACCAGATCATCGACAAATATAAAGACGCCCCCTACACCCAGGACACGTTCGACGATATGCAGAACGACCTGGAAGAAGCCGGCCTGGGCACCGACCAGCTGAACGCCGAAGACCGCATGCGCAGCCTGAACCCCACCCAGATGCTGATCGATGCGCTGAACGGCCAGACCGACGACCTCAGCAGCCTCACCGACACCAGCAACGACGCCACCAAGGCGACCAATTTCATGAATAAGGTCATCAGCCAGTGGCAGGGTGTCTCGAGCACCTACGACCCGAACGCCGATGCCGATAGCACCGCTGGCGCTACCACCGACACCACCGCCAGCACGGATGACAGCATCGCCGGCGCGGCCGCTGCGTCCTAGGAATCCGGGAAGCCGAGAATCGGTTCCATCCGCTCGAATGTGCGGTTCATGGCGAAGGCGCTGGTGAACCACAGCGGCACATGGCCGTTCTGTATCCATAGCTGCTCTTCCGCCGCCCATTCGCCCTTATGGGCGATAGCCGCCATGTAGAAGGCGGCGGCCAGTCCCGTGCGGTCGGCCCCGGCACGGCAGTGGATGAGCAATGGCTTCGGCATGTCGCGCATGGTCTGGATGAGCGCCAGCGCCTCTTTTTCCGTCAGTTCCTTGCTGGAAGACATTTTGAAATCCCGGTGCACCACCCCGCTGGCAGCGGCTTCCTTCAGCTCATCACGATACCATTCCTGGTTCGGCTCCGCCCCGCGCAGGTTCAGTTCGGAACGGATGTGGTATTGCTGCTCCAGCTCTGCCAGGTCGCCGGGCTGCAGCTGGGCCGAACGGTAAAGCTCGCCGGGCACAGTGACGTGGAAATTACCGCTGGTATGCAGGAACAGCAGGTAAAGCATGAGGCAGGCCAGCAAACCCGCCCCGGCGCGAAGCGTTGCCCGCAGGCTGCGCTGTGTAATGCGTGCAATCATATGGCCCCCATGCGCCCCTGATAATCCAGCCCGCGCAAAATGCCAGTAAAACCGATAAGCTCGCACCACCGACGAAAAAATCTTGTGATTTTCAAAAGGCCTTGCTACTTCTCCCGCCTCTGGACCGGAGGGGTGGCCGAGTGGCTGAAGGCGACGGTTTGCTAAATCGTTATACGGTTAACTCCGTATCGTGGGTTCGAATCCCATCCCCTCCTCCAGAAAACAGCCCCGCTAACAAGCGGGGTTTGTTTTTTCTGGAGGATTGAATTTCGGATACAAACCCAATTCGACTACGAGGCCAACAGGCCGAGAAGAGACGTAGCGAAGCGTAGTCAATCCCATCCCCTCCTCCAGAAACAGGCCCGGGCAAATAGCCAGGAGGCATGCGTCTATCTCATACCCCCTATTCGCCGATCATCACATCAATCTTATATACATTCGCCATCGGCGCGCTTAGCCTCCCCACGTCCGATCCGGACCAACCACAACACAGGAGTTTCTCATGGCAAGCGTCACGACCAACGATGGTACCGAGATTTTCTATAAAGACTGGGGCACCGGGCAACCGATTTTCTTCCATCACGGCTGGCCGCTCAGCGCCGATGACTGGGATGCGCAGATGATGTTCTTCCTCAGCAAAGGCTTCCGCGTCATCGCCCATGACCGCCGCGGCCACGGCCGCTCGTCGCAGACCGACAAAGGCCATGACATGGACACTTACGCGGCCGATGTCGCCGCTGTCGTCCAGGCGCTCGACCTGAAAGATGCGATCCATGTCGGCCATTCCACCGGCGGTGGTGAAGTGACCCGCTACGTAGCCAAATACGGCAAGGGCCGCGTGGCCAAAGCCGTGTTGGTTTCCGCGATTCCGCCGCAATTCATGCAGTCGGAAAAGAACCCGAACGGCGTGCCGAAAGCAGTGGTCGATGGCATCCGCGACGGTACGGCCAACCATCGTTCGCAGTTCTACAAGGACATCACCATCCCGTTCTACGGCTTCAACCGCCCCGGCGCGGAAATCTCGGAAGGGATTCGCGAAAATTGGTGGCGCCAGGGCATGATGGGCTCGATCAAAGCGCAGTGGGAATGCATCCGCGTGCTCTCCGAAACCGAGTTCTATGATGACCTGAAAGCCATCGACGTGCCCGTGCTGGTGCTGCATGGCGAAGACGACCAGATATGCCCGTTCAGCACCACCGGCGCGCAGTCGGTGAAACTGCTGAAAAACGGTCAGTTGAAGTCTTACCCCGGCCTGCCGCATGGCATGCCGACCACGCATGCCGAGATCATCAATGCCGATCTGCTGGAATTCATCCAGACCGGCAAGGTGAGCCAGTCGGGCACCGCGAAAGCAGCCTGAGGCTAAGCCATGGAAAGGGAACGCTTCGGCGTTCCCTTTTTTGCCCCTGCAGCCAGCATAATCACCTTGCCCCGCCCGCACCCATTGCTTAAACTGTATGAACACCCGCACGCCAGGACCCCCCATGCACCAGCAAAAAGCTTTTACCCTTGTCGAAATGTCGATTGTCATCGTCATCATCGGACTGCTGGCGGGAGCGGTGCTGGCGGGGCAATCGCTCGTCCGCGCTAGCGAGGTGCGCAGCGTCATCACCGGCTTCCATAAATATGTCACCGCCAGCGCCACCTTCCAGGATAAATACGGCGCCCTCGCCGGCGATTTCGTCAATGCCAACAGCAACTGGAGCGCCGCTACGCCGGGCAACGGTAACGGGGTTATCGATTATGGCGCCGGCGGCGGCGTGGCCGGTGAAAATTTCGGCTTCTGGCAACAGCTCGCCCTCGCCGGGCTGATCGAGGGGCAATATAGCGGCCTGACCGGCGCCAACGGCAACCGCCATGCCATCCCCGGCACCAACGTACCCAAAGGGCGGATGGATTCGAGCGGTTACTATGTCGAATATTGGGGCACGGTGGACCCGAGCAACAGCTGGTTCTGGTCTGGCCCCGCTAATAACGTGATGACATTCGGCCAGCTAAACGGCAGCGGCCCAACCGAAAACCCGATCATGACGCCCGAGGAAGCCTATAACATCGACAGCAAAATCGATGACGGCCGCCCGGGCCTAGGCTCCATCCAGACCTACCGCCAAAACGGTCTCTGGGTGAATTGCGTCACCAGCAACGCGCAAACCACCACCACCTACAACATCAGCTATTCCAACTGGGCCTGCCAGTTGACTTACGTCGACTTCACCAGCTAGCTGATGCAGCAAAGCCGCAGGCCGCGCGGGATGCGTGCGGCCCGGCAACCAGGGCGCGCATTCCCATTGCCTCCACACGCCAGTCCTTTTAGGCAGGAAGCATGCCCGCCATCGCCGGAATGATCCATTCGCAGCCCGAGGACATGCGCCTCGCCGAAGCCATGTCCGAGCTGCTGGCACATCGCGCGCCGCAGAGCGGCTCGGTGCTGTGGTTCAATGGCAACCTCACTCCGCGCCTGCAAACCAGCCCGCTGCCCTCCACCGCGCCGGTGATGGCCGAGGTGGCCCTCGTGCAGCGCCCCGCCGCCAGCCTGGAAAGCGCCACCGACCCGCGCCAGCGCTATTGGGTCAGCTTCGACGGCGCGCTCTATAACGCCGATGCTCTGCGCGCCGAATTGCATGTGGAAGGTAACGACGCCCAGCTCGCCATCGCCGCCTGGGATGCCTGGGGCGGCGAGTGCTTCAACCGCCTGAACGGCGCCTGGGCCATGGCGATTTACGACCGCGAGAAGCGCGCGTTGATTCTGTCGCGCGACCGTTTCGGCATCCGCCCGCTTTACTACTGGGTCAACCGCAACAAGCTGGTCTTCGCTTCCGAGATCAAGGCGCTGTTTGCCCTTCCCGACATCCGCCCACGCATGGAACGGCAGGTGATGGCCGATTTCCTGCATCACGGCACGCCCGACCTCGGCACGCAGAATTTCTACAGCCACATCACCGCCCTGCCCGCCGCGCATTATGCCGTGCTGCCGCTCGATGCGCCGCTGCCGGTGAAGCCTGTCCGCTACTGGCAGGTGTCGAGCGAACCCGCGCACCTGGGCGACGATGCCGCCGCCAGCCGCTTCGGCGAACTGCTGCGCGATGCCGTGGCCCTGCGTGCCGGCCGGGCAACCGGCCCCATCGGCGCCGGCTTCACCGGCGGTGTGGCCAGCGCCGCGGTGGCCGCCACCCTGCGCCGCCACCTGCCTGCGGATATCCTGCTCAACAGCTTCACCGCCCATTTCCCGCCCGAGCAGGACGAGCGCACCTGGCTGACCCTGCTCAACAGCGTCGCCCATTCGCTGACCAACAGCGTCAACCCGCTGCCGGAAGAAATGATGGTCGATCTCGATACGTTGCTCTGGCATCAGGAGATGCCTTTCGCGCACCCTGCCACTTACACCGAATGGTGCGTGCTGCGCACGGCCTTCGAGGCGCAGGTGCCCACCCTGCTCACCGCTACCGGCGCTGATGAGATGTTCGGCATCGCCCCGCCGGCTGAAACCGCCAGGCGCGGCTGGCTGAACCGCAACACGCCCGAGCGCGCGCTGGAACGGCTGATGCCGGAAACCCTCGCCAACCCGCCGGCCGCCGCCTCCCTCACCCCGCCATTGCAGAGTGAGGACCGCAACAGCGCTGCCTTCGCCATCAGCACCCATGCGCCGCTGCTCGACCACCGGCTGGTGGAACTCATCGCCACCCTGTCGCCGACTCAGCGCACCAACCTCGCTACCCTGCGCCGCGCCTTCCGCGACACGCTGCCCGAGCCGCTGCTGAACCGCGAGGGCCACGGCAGCTACAGCGCCCCCCTGCAAAGCTGGATGCAGACCACCATCCTGCCCGCCTTCATGCAGGACATTAAACAGGCGCGGCTGCCGCTGGTGCCGGCTATCGACGGCGGTGCACTGCGCGAGCTGGTGACGCGCCAGCTGGCCCGACCCGATGCCGCCCTGACGCCACTGCTGTTCCGCCTCTTCATCGCCAACCGCTGGATGCTGCGCTTTCATGTAGCGCCGCTCGTCTGATACGCTATGAATAACCCATGAGCCTCGCACCCGACATCGCCGTTCTGCTGCCCTGCTATAACGAAGCCGCCACCATCGCGCAGGTGATCGCCAATTTCCGCAGCGCGCTGCCGGAGGCGAAAATCTACGTGTTCGACAATAACTCGCGCGATGACTCCGCCGCGCTGGCCCGGGCCGCCGGCGCCATCGTCATCCCCGTGCATAAGCAGGGCAAGGGCAATGTGGTGCGCCGCATGTTCGCCGATGTGGATGCCGACCTCTATCTCATGGCCGATGCCGATTTGACCTACGACCACACCCGCGCGCGCGACCTGCTCGCCCCCGTCATCGCCGGTGAGGCGGATATGGTGATCGGCACCCGCGCTGCCCAGGGCCAGGGCGCCTACCCGCCCGGCCACCGTTTCGGTAACCGGCTGTTCAACCTCATCGTCGGCAATATTTTCGGCGAGGGGCTGGTCGATATTTTCTCGGGCTACCGTGCTTTCTCGCACCGTTTCGTCAAATCCTTCCCCGCCCATAGTGAGGGCTTCGAGATCGAAACCGAAATGAGCATTTTCCTGCTCGAACAGCGCATTTCTTTCCGCGAAATCCCCACCGCCTATGGCGAGCGCCCCGCCGGCTCGCACAGCAAGCTGCACACCTACCGCGACGGGCTGCGTATTCTCATCACCATCCTGCGCCTGTTCAAGGAATCGCGGCCGATGATGTTCTTCTCCATTTTCGCGCTGCTGTTCGCGGTGGCCAGCCTGGCGCTCGGCATCCCCGTCATCCGCGAATACTGGGCGACGGGCATGGTACCGCGCCAGCCTACCGCTATCCTCGCTACCGGCATCGGCATCCTCGCCGCCCTCACCTTCTTCGCCGGCATGATGCTGGATTCGGTGGCCCGCGCCTATCGCGAGTCGCGCCACCTGCGCTATCTCAGCGTGCCGCCCCGCAAACGCGCATGAACCGCTGGCTGCGCTACCTCGCCATACTGCTGATCGTCGGGCCAATGCTCTACGCCGCCGTGCAGCGCATCGAACTGATCGACAATCAGGAATATGCCGACCTCAACGGCCCCAACGACCCCGACCCATGGCTGCGCCTGGTGATTGTGCGCGACTGGCTGGGCGGTGGCGACTGGTTCAGCCATGCCGTCACCCGCACTAACGCGCCCATCGGCGGCATCACCAGCCCGTGGACTCGGCCGCTCGACCTCGCCATCGCCGCGCTGGTGAAATTGCAGCCGGGCGATGCCAGCCTCTCCACCAAGCTGATGCGCGCCGCCGCCCTGCTGCCGGCCTTGTGGATGGGCCTGCTGCTGCTCGGCCTGCAGCGCGGCGTGAAATGGCTGTATGACGACCCGATCAGCTATTTCGCCATTGTCGCCCTGGTTGCCGCCACGCCGGCGATCTGGAGCTACTTCGGCGAAGGCAATTCCGACCACCATTCGCTGCTCGCCGCGCTATGGGCCTGGTCACTCTCACTCGCCATTCGCCCCGATCCCAGCCCGCGCCACAGCACCGCCCTCGGCCTGCTGCTGGCGCTGATGCTGTGGATCAGCCCCGAGGCGCTGCTGCTCATCGCCATCGTCTACCTGTGGCCGGTGCTGGTCTGGCTGAAAAACGGCCGCAGCCTGCAGCCGATGGTGCATCTCACCACCGCTACCGCCGCCGGCACCCTGCTGGCGCTGGTGGTCGAGCGCCCGCCGCATGAATGGCTGCACCCGATTTATGACTCCATCTCCGTCGTGCATGTGCTGCTGCTGGCGCTCTGCGCCGCCGGCATGCGCGTGCTGGTGGCATTGCCGGCCGAGCGGCTGCGCCTGCGCAAGCATATGCTGCTCGCCTGCGGTATCATCGGTGGCGTGATCCTCGGCGTGATGTATGGCATCTACCCGAAATTCTTCCACGGCCCCATGGCCGAGGCCGACCCGTATATCTTCACCCATTTCCTGCCACGTATCAATGAAGCGCACCCGCTCTTCAGCAAATCCACCATGTTCATCGAGGGCGTGCTGCTGCTGCCGCTCACCGCCATCCTCTGCTACGTGCATATGCTGCGCACGCCGAGCCCTGTGGTGGCGCGCGGCACCGCGGCGCAGATGCTCTACCTGCTGCTCGCCACGCTGGCGATGGCCTGCAGCCAGCTGCGTTGGCATTACTACCAGTTCCCCACCACCAGCCTGGCCCTGGCCCCGCTGCTGGCCGCCACCTTCGCCGGCACCGATAGCTGGCCGGCGCGCCTGTTCACCGGCAGTGAGCTGAAACAGGCCGCCATGCGCCTGGCCCTGTTCGCGCTGCTGCTGGGCGGGCCGTATGAGTTCATTCAGCTCTCTCCCGGTTCGGCATCCAACCCTGTCACTGCCGCCTGCAACGACGATCTGCGCGACGCTGTGCGTTCCGGCGCGCTGGAACGGGCGCTGGGCGAGCAGCCGCTGATTCTCTACGCCCCCACCAATATCGGCGGCGAAATCCAGTTCTTCACGCCCTACCGTATCATCGGCTCGAACTATCACCGCGAGGCCCAGGGCATCCGCTACCTGTGGGATGCCGCCAACCTGGCGAAACCTGCCGACATCACCGCCTATATGCGCCAGCGGCAGGTGGATGCTATCGCCCTTTGTTCCGAAGACACCGCGCTCTATAAAAGCCTCACCCACCATGGCTGGGGCAAGCCGGTGACGGTGGATGGCGACCCCGCCCTCACCCTCTGGCGCCGCGCACGATAGGAGGTTTCGATGCCCACCATTCCCATTCCGTTCTTCACCGTCGGCCTGCTCATCTGCTCTAACCTGTTCATGACATTTGCGTGGTATGGCCACCTGAAATTCCGCGACCAGCCGCTATGGCTGGTGGTGCTGGTCAGCTGGGGCATCGCGCTGTTCGAATATTGCTTCCAGGTGCCCGCCAACCGCTATGGCTACGGCTATTTCAGCGCCGCACAGCTGAAGGTGATTCAGGAGATCGTCACCCTCACGATATTTGTGTTTTTCTCGATGTTCTACCTGAGCGAGCCTATCCGCTGGAACCACCTGGTCGGCTTCGCGCTGATCATCCTGGCCGCATTTTTTATTTTCAAGAAATGGTAAATCGTCATTGCGAGGAGCATAGCGACGTGGCAATCCATCTTCTCAGCGCAGCAAGATGGATTGCCGCGCTTTGCTCGCAATGACGGAGAAACCCTTATGCCCATCGTCCAGATCCACCTCCTCGAAGGCCGCGACACGGCCAAGAAACGCGAGCTGGTGAAAAACGTCACCGACGCCATCCACAACACGCTTGGCTCGCCCTACCCGAAAATCCGCGTCATCCTCAGCGACATGCCGCATGACAGCTATGCCGTCGGTGGCGTTCTGCATTGCGACGAAACGAAATAATGAACCAGACGCCGACCCTCCTGCCCTCGGGGCTGATGGATGTGCTGCCGCCGCTGGCTTCGGCGGAGTTCAGGCTCATCCACCATTTCCTGAAACGCTTCATGGGCTTCGGCTACCAGCCGGTGATTCCGCCGCTGGCCGAGAATGCTTCCAGCATGCTGGCCGGCCAGGGCGAGGCCACCAGCCACCACACCTTCCGCGTCGCCGACCCCTTAAGCAACGACCTGCTGGGCCTGCGCCCGGACATGACCGGCCAGGTCGCCCGCATCGCCAACGGCGCGCTCGCCCGCACGCCGCGCCCGCTGCGCCTCTGCTATGCCGGCCACACCCTGCGCACCGAAGCCGAGGCCCTGAAAACCCGCCGCCAATATACGCAGGTGGGCATCGAGCGTTTCGGCGACATCCGCACCCAGTCGGTGGCGGAGGTGCTGGCCATCGCCATCCATGCGCTGGCTGTCAGCAGCGATAAGGCGCTGAGCATCGACCTGCACTACCCCGCCGCGCTGGCCGAACTGCTGCAGCCCTTCCCCGCCGCCCAGCACGCCCCACTGAAAGAAGCCGTGCGGCTGAAGGATGCCGCCCGCCTGCGCCAGCTGGGTGCCGAAACCATCGCCGCCATCGTCGAATCCGCCGGCCCCGCCACCCTGGCCATCAGCGCGCTGGAAAAAGCAGGCGCGCCGGCTAAACCGCTGGCTGAACTGATCGCGCTGTTCGAAGCCCTCACCGTGCAGAAGGTGGAAGCCAATATCAGCATCGATATGCTCGACCTCTCGGGCTATGAATATTATTGCGGCATCGGCTACGGCATCTATTGGCAATCCCCCGCCATCGAGGTGGCGCGCGGCGGCTGCTATAAAACGAATGCGGGTGAAGAAGCCGTTGGCTTCACGCTCTATATCGACGATCTGCTCGAGCACCTGCCCGCAGAACCGGCCGCGCAAGTGGTGAAAATCCCCTATGGCACCCCCGCATCGGAAGCGGTGAAGAAGCAGGTGGATGGGGTGGTGACGGTTTTCGAATAACCGCGGACTACAGGCTCATGGCCTGATGCGATTGCGAGCGTTGGTGATGGCCGCGATGGTGCACCGAACTGTCCGTTTGCAACGAGGTGTTGGCCAACGCCTGCTTCACTTCAAAATGCAGGTGGCTGGCAATGTTCACCTGTATCGGATCCAGCGGATGGCCGGCGGGCACCAGCAAATCCTGCCCCGCAATCAGGTAATAACCGCGGGTGTTACCCTGCAGGTCCTTCAACTTCGGGAGATTATTCACTTCGGCAATGCTTTGCGCCAATTGCTTCGGATCCTGTGGCTTGTCCGAATTGGCTTTGTTATAAGCCCGCACCACGCCCTCCAGCGTATCACCCGCATGCACCATATAGTGACTGCCAGTGCGATGATGTTCTTCATAGGCCATGGGAATCTCCTCTATTCCGCTATCATCGCCGCAAAAGCTTAAATTTTAATTAAGGTGCCTTTTCCCTTTCCACACCCCCCAATCTATGCCAGAAAACCGGCGGTTTTACATATCAGGGGTATCCATGAGCGTCGTAGTTATTGGCTCCCAGTGGGGCGATGAGGGCAAGGGCAAGGTAGTCGACTGGCTGAGCGAGCGCGCCGATGTGATCGTGCGCTTCCAGGGCGGGCACAATGCCGGCCATACGCTGGTCGTCGAGGGTGTCACCTATAAGCTCAGCCTGCTGCCCTCGGGCGTGGTGCGCGGCGGCAAGATGAGCGTCATCGGCAACGGCGTGGTGATCGACCCCTGGGCCCTGCTGTCGGAAATCGAAAAGGTGCAGGCGCAGGGCGTCAGCATCACCGCCGAGAACCTGAAAATCGCCGAGAATGCCTGCCTGATCCTGCCCATCCACCAGCGCCTTGATGCCGCATCGGAAACCCTGCTCGGCGCCGGCAAGATCGGCACTACCGGCCGCGGCATCGGCCCGGCCTATGAGGACAAAGTCGGCCGCCGTGCCATCCGCATCTGCGATCTCGCCAACCCGGAGGCGCTGAAGGCCAAGCTGGAAGCCATGCTGGCCCGCCATAACGCCATCCTGAAGGCATCCGGCAATGAACCCATGGGGTTAAACGAGATACTTAATCCGTTACTTGAAATCGCTCCGCGCCTGCTTGCCTATGCCACACCCATCTGGCGGCTGCTGGCGGAAGCGCGCATCCAGGGCAAGCGCATCCTCTATGAAGGCGCCCAGGGCACCATGCTGGATGTGGATTACGGCACCTACCCGTTCGTCACCTCGTCGAACACCCTCGCAGGCGCGGCGACCGTGGGCTCCGGCTCGGGCCCGAACGCCATCGATTACGTGCTGGGCATCACCAAGGCTTACACCACACGCGTCGGCTCCGGCCCCTTCCCCAGCGAACTGACCGATGCCACCGGCCAGCTGCTGGGCGAGCGCGGGCACGAGTTCGGCACCGTGACGGGACGTAAGCGCCGCTGCGGCTGGTTCGATGCGGTGATGGTAAAACAGGCCGTCACCGTCGGCGGCATCACCGGCATCGCGCTGACCAAACTGGACGTGCTGGATGGGCTGAAAGAGCTGAAAATCTGCATCGGCTACGATATCAATGGCCAGCATTACGATTATCTGCCCGCCGCCAGCGAGCTGCAGGCCGCCGCCAAACCGAAATACGAGACCATCGAAGGCTGGGCCGATTCGACCCGCGGTGCACGCAGCTGGGCCCAGCTGCCGGCGCAGGCGATTAAATACATCCGCCGCATCGAGGAGCTGATCGGCTGCCCGGTGGCCCTGTTATCGACCTCGCCCGACCGCGAAGACACGATTCTGGTGCGCGATCCGTTTACCGGGGCCTAGAAACCGTTAACGCCCCATTTTGCCGTTAAGCAACGTTTAACCTTTGTTTCGTTGAGCAGGGGAAAAATTTGCGCTATAGTGGTTCCAATCAAGATTCCATTCCAGGTAGGGATGACGAAATGGCACGAGCCACACAGCAGGTAGCGGACGATATTCCGTTGATTGAAGAACAGGTCGATACGGGCCTCGGCCAGCTTATGGCCGGCTATCGCTCGCCCTATAACCCAATGGGCGACAAGAAGGACGACCTCCTCAAACGCTTCACCATCTTCACTTCCGAGCGCCTGCCGGAACTCGACACCCCCCACGGCCAGGCCTTCGAAGCGCTGGATGATTTCAACACCAACCGGCAGATCTATGCCGTGGTGTGCGAGCCGGGAATGCCCTACCGCCAGCATAATATCGACGCGCTGCTGGGCGCCACTGTCGCCCACCTGCCCGCGCTTTACGGCGCCGGTACGGTGCACTGCTCGCACCTCAACGAATCGCGCTATGTGCTGTTCATCGAGCGGCCGCATGGCACGCGCCTCAGCCAGGCGATGCAGACCCAGCCGCGCCTGCACGAACACCGGCTGATCGACTATGTGCTGCAACCCGTCATCCGCGCGCTGATAGGCATGAAGGAAAAGAAAACTTCGCACGGCAATATCTGCCCCTCCACCATCTATGTGGGCGACAATGGGGGGCTGAACGAATGCTATTCCACCCCGGCCAGCACCCTAGCGCATTATATCTATGAGCCCATCGAGCGGCTGATGTGCAACCCGCTCAGCCATGGCGAAGCGAATGAAAAAAGCGATGTATTCGCCCTCGGCATCCTCGCCTATGAACTGCTTTACGGGCTGGACCGCTATAAAAAACTGTCGAAGGAAGACTACATCAAGGCCGTGCTGACCATGACGACCTACCAGCTCTTCGCCATGAACCGCGAATTCTCCGACGCCTTCCAGGATTTCTTCCGCGGCACGCTGAACGACAACGCCAACGAACGCTGGAGCCTCGACCAAGTGGCGCAATGGCTGAACGGCAAACGCTTCAACATGACCGCGCCATTGCCGCCCAAGGAAGCCGCGCGCCCCTTCAGCTTCGGCGGCGAGAATTTCTTCAGCCGCACCCTGCTGGCCCACGCCTTCCACCGTAACTGGCGCGAGGCGGTGAAGGATGCCAAGGGCATGAAGCTGGAACGCTGGTGCGAAAGCAGCCTGCACCGCCCCGAACTGGCCGAGAAGGTGGAACGCGCCTTGCGCATCGCCGGCGAGGCCAGCACCGAGAAACATATCAGCGACATGATGACGCGCATCATCGCCATTCTCGACCAGCAGGGCCCCTTGCGCAGCCTGTCGCTGTCGCTGCGGCCGGATGCGATGGGTCTGCTGCTGGCCAACTTCTTCCTGAAAGGCGAGCAGACCGAGCTCACCCAGCTGCTCAACATGATCGAGAATAACGTCGCCGCCTACTGGGCCGACCTGATCGAGGCGAACAAGCTGGGCGAAATGAACCAGGCCCTGTGGCGCCTGTCGAAAGTGAAGCCTTTCATCAAGAACCGCGCGTTCGGTTTCGGCGTCGAGCGGGTGCTATACGACCTGAACCCATCCCTCTCCTGCCAGTCGGACCTGGTGCGCAGCTTTCACATCACCAATGCCGGCGAGGCCCTGCGCGCGCTGGATGCTATCTCCCATAACTGCGCCCCCGACACCAGCTTCGCCGACCGCCATATCGCCGCTTTCGTTGCCGCGAAAATCGACCTTGCCAAGGAAATACGGCTGGATGACCTGGCCACCATGCCCACGCTGGTTACCAACGAAGAACTGATCGTGCTGCGCATTCTCGCCCGCGCGCAGATCAAGGTCGACCGCAACAACAAGATGCCGCTGGTGGGCCTGTGCACCTGGGCCGCCATGCGCATCGAGAAAATGCTCGATGAAATCCACAACCGCATCCTGCGCAAGCGCCTGAAACTGCAGCTGCGCCGCCTGGCTTCGAGCGGCGACCTCAACGCGGTGCTCGGCATCCTGTTGAACTCCGACATCGCCCAGCGCGACCATAACGGCTTCACCCAGGCCATCGCCCTGCACCAGATCAACCAGAAGAAAATCGACCGTTTCGAAAACCCGCGCCTGATCGAAATCCACGCGCGCGATTCCGGCGGCCGCATGGCGATGGTCATCAGCTACCTGGGCCTTGCGGTCACCAGCTATTTCGTCTTCACCAATACGATGGGGATGTAGGCCATGAGCACCGCGACCGCCGAAACACCCAAACCCAACCCGCTGAAGCGCCAGCCGATGCGCCGGCGCACGCGCATCCTCATGTTCATCGCCAGCTTCATTCTGATGGGGGTACTGCGCACGGGTTTCATGTTCATCATCATCGCCATGCTGCCGAGCATCGTGACCTATTATATCGACCAGTCGCGCCGGCAATATACGTTCAAAACCATTTTCGCCTGCAACCTGTCGGGCGTTATGCCCTTCATCGGGCGCATGATGCATTACGGCCCCAGTTCATCGACGATGGAGGAAATCATGGGCAATGCCAGTAACTGGCTCATCATCTATGGCTCGGCGATGATCGGCTTCCTGCTCATCCGTCTGGCACCGATGATCGCGCATATGATGATCAGCGGTTTCCACAGCACGCAGGTCATCCGCCTCAGCCGCAACCAGAAACGCATCGAAAGCGAATGGGGCCAGGAAGTGACCCAGTTCAGCCGCGAAAACGAAGATGAGTACGACCCCTGGGCCGTGCCGGACATTAAAATCAGGCAGTGATCCAGCCGCCGCCGAGCACGCGCTCGCCATCATACATCACGCAGGCCTGGCCGGGGGCGATGCCCTCGTAAGGCGCCGCCAGCCGCACCAGCGCCGCATCGGCGCCCTGCTCGACAATACTGGCCAGTTGCGGCTTCTGCGCCGAGCGCATTTTCACCAGCATCTCGGCTGGCGCACTGCCCGCCAGCCAGTTCAGCTCCTTGATGCGTACATCCGCCTGCGCCAGCGCCTCGCGCGGGCCCACCACCACGCGGCGGTTCGGTGCATCGAGCTTGATGACATAAAGCGGCTCGCTCGAACCGCTCACCAGCCCTTTGCGCTGCCCCACCGTGTAATGGATGATGCCTTGATGCGCGCCGAGAATGCGCCCATCCACATGCACGATCTGCCCCGGCTCGGCCGCGCCCGGGCGCATCTTCTTGATCACCTCGGCATAGCCGCCGGTGGGCACGAAACAGATATCCTGCGAATCCGGCTTATCGGCAATGGCGAGGCCATATTGCTCGGCCAGCGTCCGCGTTTGTTGTTTGTTCAATGCACCCAGTGGAAAACGCAGGAAATCCAGCTGTTCCTGCGTGGTAGCGAAGAGGAAATAGCTCTGGTCCTTCTCCGGATCGGCGCCGCGATGCAGCTCGGCCTTGCCGTCGCGTACCACCCGCTGCACATAATGCCCCGTCGCCATGCAATCGGCGCCCAGGTCGCGCGCGGTGGCGAGCAAATCCTTGAACTTCACGCTCTGGTTACAGCGGATGCAAGGCACCGGCGTCGACCCGCTGAGATAGGTCTCGACGAAATCATCCATCACCGATTCCTTGAACTTGCTCTCATAGTTCAGCACATAATGCGGAATGCCCAGCACATCGGCCACGCGGCGGGCATCCTGGATATCCTGCCCCGCGCAGCACGCGCCCTTCTTGCCCACGGCCATGCCATGGTCATACAGCTGCAGCGTGATGCCGATCACCTCATAGCCCTCGGCATGCAGCATCGCCGCGACGGTGGACGAATCCACCCCCCCCGACATCGCCACCACGACGCGCGTTTTGCCTTCCGGTTTATCGAATCCAAGACTGTTCATGCGGCGGGATATAAGGGTTTCTGCGGAGAATTGCAAATATCTGCCGACATGACAGTTCTGTTAAATTTTATATGCCTGCTTTGTAGAGGCACAATATTTTGTTAAATTAACCGCATGGCAGTCCAAATAAAACATCGCAGCCGGATGACAAAGGAACAGATCGCGTCTCTCGTGGCGCGCATCCGGGCGACGGAGACTGCTTTAATAAAACGCGGCGATCCGCAACTGCTGGCCTACTTTCAGAAAGTGAAACAGCGTTACGTAAAACTTGGCATCCCTATCTGGAGTCATCAAACATGAGCGATACGCAAGATACTACAAACCATGATCACCTGATGGAGCAAGTGCATGCTGCCGTTGAAAATGGTGCGCCTCCTGAGCAGGTTCAGGCATTGATGGACGATGTTATCGCCGAGACCGATCATCTCCATCAAGACGAGCATCAAAAATAGCACTTACTGATCCGCCGAGCCCTTGACGCGATGGGCCAACGAGGCGCTGACGAACTGATCTAAATCGCCATCCAGCACGCCCTGCGTGTCGCTGGTTTCGACGTTGGTGCGCAGGTCTTTCACCATCTGGTAGGGGTGCAGCACATAGCTGCGAATCTGGTGGCCCCAGGCATTATCGGTCTTTTGCGCGTTCAGCGCGTCGGTGGCGGCTTCCTGTTTCTGTAGCTCGTGTTCATATAAACGGGCACGCAGCATTTTCCAGGCTTCATCACGGTTCTGGTGCTGGCTGCGCTGGTTCTGACAGGCGACCACGATGCCGGTGGGAATATGCGTCAGCCGCACGGCTGATTCCACCTTGTTCACGTTCTGCCCGCCCGCACCGGAGGAGCGGAAAGTATCGACCCGCACATCCTTGTCCTCGATCACGATGTTAATGTTGTCATCCACCTCCGGATAGACCCAGGCGCTGGCGAAGCTGGTATGGCGCCGCGCGTTGGAATCGAACGGCGAGATGCGCACGAGGCGATGCACGCCGGATTCCGTCTTCGCCCAGCCATAGGCATTGATGCCGCTGAGCTTGATGGTGGCGGATTTGATGCCGGCTTCCTCGCCCGATTGCTCGTCGACGATCTCCACCTTGAAGCCGCGCCGCTCGCCCCAGCGCAGATACATGCGGTAGAGCATGAACGCCCAGTCCTGGCTCTCGGTGCCGCCGGCGCCGGGGTGGATTTCGATGAAGCAGTTATTGCCATCGGCCTCGCCGCTCATCAGCGCTTCGAGCTCGGCCGTGGCGATTTCCGCCACGAACTGTTTCAGCTGCCCCTCAGCCTCGGCGACGATGGCGGCGTCGCCCTCTTCCTCGCCCAGCTCAACCATGGCATAGGCGTCGTTGAAGCCGCTATCCAGCCGACGGTAATTGGCGATGGCATTTTCCACCCGCGTGCGCTCGCGTAGGATTTTCTGCGCCTCGGCCTGGTTGTTCCAGAGGTCGGGGTTTTCGGCGGCGGCGTTCAGCTCGTCCGCACGTTTGAGCAGGTTATCCCAGTCAAAGACACCTCCGCAGGATGGCCTGCGATGCATCGAACTGTTCTTTGAGGGCGAGAATTTCGGCTTTCATGGCTGCTCCTAGTAAAGTCCACCCGTGCCGGTGCCGGCATCTTTGTTAGGGTTGAAGCCCTGCGGGTCGACGGGGCGCTGGTAAGGCGCCATCTGCCCGGCCTGCGGCGGGGTGAAGGGTTGCTGGGCCGGCGCACCGGCGGGCGGCGTGCTGAGCGGCGCCACCGCATCCACCGGCGCATCACCGGGGGCGGCAGGCGCCGGCGGCGGCGCGCTCTCATCACTGCCCACATTCTCGGGCGTGAGGGCGGGCGCCTGCTCCTGGTCTTTGTTCTGCAGCTCCTCATCCAGCTCATTCTTCGGCTTGAAGATAGGACCGCCGGTGAGGAAGGCTTCGTTGATAATGCTCTTGCCATCACTCTTCTGGCCGGCGAACAGCACCTGGCCGCTGAGGCGGTCGATGGGAATTTCGCGGATGCCGGGGGGCGCTATGAAGGGCTTATCTTCAATCTTGTCGCCGGCCTGCTGCATGAATTTGATGAAGCCCTGAATGGCCACGCGCCCGCCGGTTTCCTTGGCGCCCAGCGAGCGCGGCGCATCGAAGCCGACATAGGTGCCCACCACGATATCGGGCGTGAAGCCGACGAACCAGGTATCGCGCGAATCGTTGGTGGTGCCGGTTTTGCCGGCCAGGCCCGTGCGGCCCAGCACATGCGCCGCCTCGCCCGTGCCGCGGATGACCACGCCCTCGAGGATGGAGGTGATCTGATACGCCACGCGCGGGTCGAGCACGCGCTCGCGTTCATCCTCCAGCGTGGGCGGGGTGGCATTGGCGGTGGCGGCGTTCACGTTCACGCACTGGTCGCACAGGCGGGTGTCGCGGCGGAAAATGGTGGTGCCGTTGCGGTCGTCGATGCGCTCGATCAGCCAGGGCGACACGCGGCGGCCGCCATTGGCGATCATGCTATAGGCATTCACCAGCTTCAGCAGCGTGGTTTCATAGGCGCCCAGCACCATCGAGTAGTTTTCGGGAATGCTGTCATCATCGTAAATGCCGAAGCGCTTGGCGACGCGCTTGATGCGCTTGATGCCGATCATCTGCGCGATGCGCACCGTCATCAGGTTACGCGATTTCTCTAAGCCGATGCGGAAGGTGGTGGGGCCCAGGAAATCGCCCTCATAGTTCTTCGGCGTCCACATCGGCATGCCGGGGCCCTGCGGCAGCGACACCGGCCCATCGAGGATGATGGAGGTGGGGCTGAAACCGTTCTCCAGCGCCGTCAGGTAAACGAAGGGCTTGAACGACGAGCCGGGCTGCCGCTTGGCCTGCGTGGCGCGGTCGAACTCCGAGCCGCCGTAATAGGCATAGCCGCCCGAGAGGGCCAGCACCTTGCCGGTATGCGGGTCCATTACTACCATGGCGCCGTTCACCTGCGGAATCTGGAACATGGTGAAGGCCGTCCTGCTGCCATCCACCGGCTGCACGAGAATGACATCGCCCACCGACAGCACCTGGTCGACCGAGGTCACCGCCGGCCCGGTCATGGTGGTGGAAAGTTCCTTGCGCGCCCAGCTGAGGCTGTCGAGCGAGATGGTGCCGGGGTTGCCGTCCAGCAGGCCGATATCGGCGTCTTTCTGGCCGACGCGCTTCACCACCGCCAGCTGCTGGTCGTCGAACAGCGGGATGTTCTTATCCTGCAGGATTTTCTGCAGGCCGCCCTGCCAGCCGGTCATGTTATCCTTCAGCGTGGCGATGGGGCCGCGATAGCCGTGGCGCTGGTCATACATGATGAGGGCCTGGCGCAGCGCGCGGTCGGCATAATCCTGGAAGTCGCGGTTCAGGGTGGTTTTCACGAACAGGCCGCCGCCATAGAGGATATTGTTGCCATACATCTGCACCAGGGCGCGGCGCACTTCCTCGGCGAAGAAATCGGCGCGGGCCACCTCGTCCCTGTCGCGCGGGCGGGTGGTGATGGGGGTGGCCTCGGCGCGCGCCGCTTCGCGCGCATCGATATAGCCATCCTCGCGCATGCGCTCGATCACGTAATTGCGGCGGGCCAGGGCGCGCTTGTAGTTCTTGGCGGGGTCGAAATAGGCCGGGGCCTTGGGCATGGCGGCCAGCATCGCCGCCTCTTCGGTGGAAAGCTCGTCGAGCGACTTGTCGAAATAGGTGATGGCGGCGGCGGCGACGCCATAGGTGCCTTGCCCTAAGTAAATCTGGTTCAGGTAGAGTTCGAGGATTTTATCCTTGCTGTAGATTTTGGTGATGCGGTAGGCCAGCACCGCCTCCTTCACCTTGCGCTCGAAGCTTTTTTCCGAGGTGAGCAGGAAGTTCTTCACCACCTGCTGCGTGATGGTGCTGCCGCCGGCGAGGTGATGCTCGCCGCCCGCATGCAGCAGGTTGTTGCGCATGGCCCGCGCGATGCCCCAGAAATCCAGCCCCTGGTTATGGTAGAAATCCTGGTCCTCGGCCGAGATGAAGGCGTGCTGCACGGTTTGCGGAATGGCCGAGAGCGGCAGGAAGAAGCGCTTCTCCTTGGCATATTCGGCCATCAGCCGCCCGTCGTTGGAATAAAGCCGCGTCACCACGGCGGGGTCGTAATTGGCCAGCTGGGCGGTGGAAGGAAGATCTTTGGCGTAATGCGAGATGACGGCGGCGACGGTGACCACCGCCAGCAGGAACCCCAGCGTGCCCATGGCGAACAGCCATTGCAGGATGGTGAGCCAGCGGCGCTTCTTGCGCTTTTTGCGCGGGGGTGGCGCGGGTGGCTCCTCAGGCTCTTCCGGTGGCGCAGGCGGCGGCACGATCGGCTCCAGCCGCGGCGGGCCATCGATGCCGACGACGATGCGATGTTCGGAAGGGTTGGGAAATTCATCCATAGATGCCGAGCGTTCTAGCAGCCCTGCGCGCGCAGGCCAGCATTTTATCACTTATCCGCAGTGTACTTATCAAGGGCCTTCACCAGCGAGGCGACGAGGATATCGCGGTACTCATGCGAGGTGAGCAACTGCTCGTCCTGCGCATTGGAGATGAAGCCCATCTCGATCAGCACGGAAGGGATATCCGGCGCCTTCAGCACGCGGAAGCCCGCAAAGCGGTGCGGGCTGGGCAGCGTATGGATTTTGGGATGCAGGCTGCCGACGACCGTATCGGCAAACACCGAGGATTTATTCATCGTCTCGCGCTGGGTGAGATCAATGAGGATCGAAGCCACATCCTGATCGGCCGTGCCAAGATCCAGCCCGGCGATGATGTCGGATTTGTTCTCGCGCTCGGCCAGCGCTGCCGCCTCATCGTCCGACGCATGTTCGGAGAGGGTATAGATGGAAAGCCCCCGCGCATCCGCCTTCGGGTTGGAATCGGCATGCAGGGAAATGAACAGGTCGGCCTTCGCATTGCGGGCGATATCCACCCGGCCCTGCAGCGGAATATAAACATCGGTGTCGCGTGTCAGGATCACGCGGTAATGGCCGGTGCGCAGCAGGCCCTCTTTCACGGCGCGCGCCATGGCGAGCGTCACGTCTTTTTCATGCACATCGTTGCGGCCCAGGGCGCCGGGATCCTGCCCGCCATGGCCGGGGTCGATGACGATCAGCGGTTTCTTCTTATCGGTCACCACCGGAATGGCATTCGGCGTATCGACCGCCACGAAGGGCGAAACCGGGGCGGCCGTCGCGGTGGTAGCAGTTGCTGCCGGAACGGCCGCTGCATCGACCGGCACGATTTCGACCACCAGCTGGTTGTTCCCATCCGGCCCCGCCTTCACGATTTTGGCCGCCGCCGCCACCTCAATCACCAACCGCGAGGTGGTGGGATCGAATTGGCCATAGCGAATGTTTTTGATGAAACCGCCATGATAATCCGCCGGCAGGGCGATACCCGTTGCGCGTGCATGGGGGATGTCGATAACAACCCGGTCGGGCGCCGGCAGGGTGAATTGATGGATGGGGGTGATGGCCCCATCGGTGGTGAACACCACCCGCTCGGCACCGTTATCGCCCGGCGCAACCGCAGTGGCGCTGATGGCCGCAGCCATCGCCAGCCCCGGCAGCAGGCTGACAGCCATTAAGCTCATGAAAATGCGTTGGAACCACGGGTGCATAGAGGGTTTTTAGCGCAGGCCGGGGCTTCGCGCAATGGGTGATGAATTCGGTTGCATCGCCGCCCCATCGCTCCTATATTGCCCATACGAAATTCTTCTGCGGCCCGCCAGTGCGGAGAGCGCAGGTGAGTAAGGTTAAACATTAATTGGTGCCCAAGGTCTTGGATAAGACGGCATCGCCAACGGAATCCCATGCCAGCAACCATCCGTACATTAGCTTTAATGCCCCAGCGCCAGGCGCTGCCGGGATGGATGTTGCTTGCGCTCCTGCCACTGATCGCATGGGTGTTGTTGCCCGGCTAAACCCCGGCACACCAGGATTTCCGCTGACGACCGACTCCAGGCCATGGCCCTTACATAAGGACTATGACTATGAAACGCATGTTAATCGACGCCGCCCACGAAGACGAAACCCGGGTGGTCATTCTGCAGAACGACCGGGTGCAGGATTATGACTTCGTCACCTCCTCGAAAGCCCAGGTGAAGGGCAATATCTACCTCGCGAAAATCACGCGGGTAGAACCCTCCCTTCAGGCGGCCTTCGTGGAATATGGCGGCGGCAAGCAGGGCTTCCTGCCCTTCTCCGAAATTCACCCCGACTATTACCAGTTGCCCGCCGAGGATAAGCAGAAGCTGCTCGCCGAACAGATCGCCGAGGCCGAAGCCGAGGAAGCCGCCGAGGACGAAGCCTTCGAGCGTGAGCAGGCCCTGCGCGAACGCCGTGGCGGCCGCCGTGGCCACGAAGAAGACGAGGCCGAGGATTTCGCCGAAGCGGAAGCCGAAGCCGAGCCTGAGGAAGGCAACAGCATCGAACACAGCATCCCCACTGAAACCCCGGTGAGCGACGCCATCATGGCCGATGCGCAGGCCGCCGAATCGCAAAGCTTCCTGCCGCCGCAGACCGAAGAGATCGGCGGCGAGGACAGCGTCGCCCCGCTGGAAGCCACCGACTACGCCGTGCATAGCGACGTGATCGACGCCCAGCAGGAAGGCAACGAACTGAACGGCGAAGCCGCCAGCGCTGAAGAAGGTGAAGTGGCCACTCCGGAAGAACCCGGCGAACGTGGCCATCGCCGCCGTGGCGCCAAGGATGACAGCTCCTCGGCCGCCTCGCGCAGCAGCATCCACCGCCGCTACCGCATCCAGGAAGTGATCAAGCGCAACCAGATCGTGCTGGTGCAGGTGATCAAGGAAGAGCGCGGCAACAAGGGCTGCTCGCTCACCACCTACATTTCGCTGGCCGGCCGTTCCGCCGTGCTGATGCCCAACTCGCCCAAGGGCGGCGGCATCAGCCGTAAGATCACCGACCGCGAGACGCGTCGTCGCCTGAAGGAAGTGGCATCGGAAATGCGCACGCATAAGGGCATGAGCGTCATCATCCGCACCGCGGGGCTCGACCGCACCAAGGCCGACATCCGCCGCGATTATGATTACCTGGTGAAGCTGTGGAACGATGTGCGCCATCAAACCCTGGCCGCCAGCGCCCCCTCGCTGATCTACGAAGAAGGCAACCTCATCAAGCGTTCGCTGCGTGACTTATATACAGGTGACATTGAAGAAGTGATTGTCGAGGGCGAAGAAGCCTTCAACGAAGCCAAGAACTTCATGAAAATGCTGATGCCCAGCAACGCCGCGCGCGTAAAGCTCTATAAGGACCAGACCCCCCTCTTCTCCTATGCCGGCATTGAAGAGCAACTGGCGGGTATGACCGAGCCTCAGGTGAAACTGCCCAGCGGCGGCTACATCGTCATCAACCCCACCGAGGCGCTGATCTCGATCGATGTCAACTCCGGCCGCTCGACCAGTGAGCGCAACGTCGAAGAAACCGCGCTGAAAACCAACCTCGAAGCCGCTGCCGAAGTGGGCCGCCAGATGCGTCTGCGCGATCTGGCCGGGCTCGTGGTGGTCGATTTCATCGACATGAATTACGGCAAGAACCGCAAAGCGGTGGAGCGGGCGATGAAGGACGCGGTGAAAACCGACCGCGCCAAAATCCAGCTTGGCCGCATCAGCATGTTCGGCCTGCTGGAGCTCAGCCGCCAGCGTATGCGCCCAAGCATCGCGGAATCGATGGGCGAAATCTGCCCGCATTGCCGTGGCACGGGCTACATCCACTCGGTGGAAACCGTCGGCATCCAGATTGTCCGCACGTTGGAGAAAGAAGCCGCCAGCGCCGAATATACCGTGCTGCGCGTCACCACCAACCCGGAAGCGGCGCTGCATCTGCTGAATGAAAAACGCGCCCTGCTGCAATCCATCGAACAGCGCTATAACGTCTCGGTCGTCATCCTGATGGATGCGGGCGTTATCACCGGCCATTACCGCCTGGTGAAAACCACCGCCGATGGCAAGGAAGTGGTGCACGAGGACAGCAAACAGCCGCGTCGTTCCAGCGGCCGTCGTGGCCGCCGCGGCGGTAAGGAAACCGGCCCCGTTTCCACCCGCCCGCGCAGCGGCCCGCTGAATTTCAGCGATGTGGTTGAGCCCGCCGATGCCAACGACATCTACATCCCCGAACCCGGTGACGCCGACGATAACGAAATCATCGGTGCCGGCCTGAAGCGCGAGAGCGACGATGAAAGCGGCGAACCCCGCCAGCCGCGTGAGCGCGGCGAGCGTGGTGAACGCGGCGACCGTGGCGGGCGCGACCGTGGCCGCCGCCGTGGTGGCCGTGACCGGAATCGCAATCGCGGTGAACGTGGCGACCGCCCCGAAGGCGACGCCGCACCGCAGCTGGAAGGCGAGCAGCCTACCGAAGGTAACACCGAAGGCGCCGAGGGCGAAGCCCGCGCACCGCGCCCGCCGCGTGAACCGCGTGGCGATGGCGAGCGCGGCAACCGCCGTCGTGGCCGTCGTGGTGGCCGCAACCGCAGCCGTGGCGACCGCCCGGCGCCGGATGGCAGCATCAGCAACCCCTTCCCCGAAGGCGGCGCGCCTGAGACCGGTGGCGAAACAGGTGGCGACTACCAGCCCCTGCCTGCCGCAGCCGCCACAGCGCATGCCGAGCCGCAGGCCCGGCCGCAGCAACCCTCGCGCGTGATTCCGCTGAGCGAAGCCCAGACCAACCCCGCCGCTGTCGCCTCACCCATTCCGCAGGCCGAAAGCGACAAGCCGAAACGCAAGGGCTGGTGGAGCAAAGTGCTGGAGAGCTAGCCGTATCAGGCATGTTGTTTTTATGACTGGTTGTAGTAACCCTTCCCCAGCATGATCTCACGCCGCCTCACCGCTTTGCTTTCCGCGCTCGTCTTTGCTGTGGCGCCTGTGGCTGCGCAAGCCGCCAGCCTCATCCGCGATGCCGAGATCGAGCACACGCTGCGTGCCTATGCCGACCCGATTTTCAATGCCGCCGGCATCCCGCCCGAGGATGTGCGCGTGCTGATCGTCGACGACCCGTCGCTCAATGCCTATGTCGCCGGCGGCCTCAATCTGTTTCTGCATACCGGCATCATCCTCGCCGCCGATAACCCGCAGATGCTGATCGGCGTGATGGCGCACGAAACCGGCCACATCGCCGGCGCGCATTTATCGCAGATGAGCGAGAAATCCACCCGCGCCATGCTCGGCGGCGTGATCGGCGCGCTGATCGGCGCGGCCACCATCGCAGCGGGCGGCGGCCAGGCCGGCGCCGGCATCATCATGGGCAGCCAGAGCATGGCCGAACGCCAGTATATCGGCGATATCCGCCAGAACGAAACCTCGGCCGACCAGGCCGGCCTGCACTTCCTTGACATGCTCGATATCAGCGGCAGCGGCATGCTGGAGATGTTCGAAAAACTGCGCCAGACCGAGCAGATCCACAACACCCAGACCGACCCCTTCCTGCGTGACCACCCCCTCACCGCCGACCGCATCAGCACCATGCGCGACCATATCAATGAATCCACCACCCCGAAGGACCAGGTGCCCGCCTCGTTCATCCCCATGCACGCGCGAATGCTGGCAAAATTGATCGGTTTCACCAAGCCCTACAACGAGGTGCTGATCCGCTATCCGCTGACCGATAACAGCCTGCCGGCGCGCTATGCCCGCGCCATCGCCGATTTCCAGCGCAGCCACCTGGATGAGGCCCTCGCGGGCATCAACAAACTCATCGCCGAACATCCGCAGGACCCGTTTTTCTATGACACCAAAGGCCAGATGCTGTTCGAGCACGGCCGCCTGAAAGAGGCTGCCGAAACCTATGCCCTGGCGGCGCGCTACCTGCCGGGCAACGCCCTCATTCTCACCGACGAGGCGCGCTGCCTGACCGCGCAGGAAGACCCGGCCCTGCTATCGCGCGCCGTGGCACTGCTCGAACAATCGAAGGAGATCGACGACAGCTATGACGTCACCTGGCGCGAGCTGGCCATTGCCTATGGCCGCCAGGGCAAGATGGGCCTTTCCTACATGGCGCTAGCCGAAGAAGCCTCGCTCTCGGGCGATTATAAAACCGTGCTGCAGCATGTCGCCCGCGCCCGCACCTATGCCTCGGACGATACCAGCCTGGGCCTGAAGCTTGACGACCTCGAGCACGACGCCAAAGCGCAACTTAAAGCGCAAAAGGAAGGCAGCATGTTCTAAACCGCCGGATTTCGCTTGGCGCGCCGCGGGCAAAAGCTTATCGTCATGACATCTCACCGCACATCACGAGGAACATATGAAATACGCACAACTGATCATGGGCCTGCTCATCGGAACCGCGCTGGGCGGCGCAGTGGTAGCCAGCCAGGGCTCGCCCATCGGCGGCGGTAACGCCAGCGACGAACATATCAAACAGGTCGTGCGCGACACCATCAGCGGCGACGGCAAACTGCTGCTCGAGTCCATCCAGAAATACCAGAGCGATCAGCAGGCCAATTCGGTAAACGAGGCCAGCGAAGCTCTGAAAGACCCCGCCACGCATGACGCGATTTTCAAGGACGATTCGCTCGCCTTCGTCGGCAACCCGGACGGTAAGCACGTGATCGCCGAATTCTTCGACTATAACTGCCCTGTCTGCCACATGCAGTATAACGTGTTCACCGACATGCTGAAGGAAGACAAGGAACTGAAAATCATCTTCCATGAATTCCCCATCTTCGGCCCGGAATCGGATGAGAACTCGAAAGTCGGCTTTGGGGTCAATAAGTTTTATCCGAAGAAATATTTCGCTTTCCACCAGAAGATGATGAGCGGTCGCGGCCATGACATTACCCCCGCGAAGGTCGACGGTTACATGAAGGACCTGGGCTTTGATGTAGCGAAAATCCGCGCCTACGCCAAATCGGACGAGGCTGACCAGAAGCTGCAGCAGGCGCGCGAACTGGCGCAGAAGCTGAAGCTGCAAGGCACGCCGACTCTGGTGGTTGGTGATACGGTGATTCCGCACGCAGTGGAAAAGGGCGAGCTGGAAAGCCGCCTCAACGCTGCCGCCAACCAGCCGCAATAATCAGCCGCGCAGCGCGCTGAGCCTTACCCACCAACCGGGATATTGCCGGCGGATGCTGTCGGCATAGGCCGCTGCGCGGTCGGCATCCGTAAATAGCGCGAAGCAGCAGGCGCCGCTGCCGGTCATCCGCACCAGCTCGGGTTTGGGCGCGGCGGTTTCCATCGCCAATAGCATTTCGGCGACAATGGGTGTTGCGGCAATCGCCGGCCGCTGCAGGTCGTTGCGCATGGTGCGCACCGCCGCCAGCCAGTCGTCGGCGGGCTCCTGTATGGGCGGCTGCCCGGGGCGGATCTCCTCCACCATCGCATAAACCTGCGCCGTCAGCAGCGGCACGCGCGGATGCGCCAGCACGGCCGTGAATGCAGGCATCGGCTGCACCAGCGGCGAAACGGTTTCACCCACCCCGCGGATAATCGCCGGCCCGCTCAGCACACAGGCGGCCACATCGGCGCCCAGCTGCGGTGCCAGCGCCAGCAGATCAGTCTCGCCCAACCCCAATTGCCACAAATCATTCAGCAGCCGCAACGCCGCTGCAGCGTCGGCCGAACCGCCACCTAAGCCACCGCCGATGGGAATATTTTTCTCCAACCGCAACGCCGCGCCGCCGGCATAGCCGGTATGCTGCTGCAACAGCCGCGCCGCGCGCAGCACCAGGTTGTCGCCGCCTTCCAGCCCGCCGGCGAATTCGCCGGTCACCGCCAGCGAAAGGTCATCCGCCTTCTCGGCGCTCAGCACATCTGCCAGTTCGGTGAACACCACCAGCGATTCGAGGAGGTGATAGCCATCGGCCCGCTTGCCGGTGAGATGGAGGGAAAGATTAAGCTTGGCGTGGGCCTGGGCCGTGGCCATCGCTAGCGCACCTGTTTGGCGAAGGGTGCGGGCGGCGGTGCACTGGCCACGGCGGCAGGCGCCGGTTCCGCCGCCTGCGATTGCGGCGTCGCGGCCGATGGCTGCGCCGGCATGAAGGGTGGCATGCCGTTGGCCAGCTTGTTCTTGATGCCGGTAACAGTCGCATCATCCGGCTTGAAGGTCAGTGCGCGGTTCCACTGGAACTGGGCTTCCGTCTGCCGGCCGGCGCGGTAATAGGCATCGCCGAGATGCTCGTTCACGGTGGGGTCTTCCGGCATCAGATCCACTGCTTTTTCAAACGAGGTCACCGCCGCCGCGAAATCGCCCGTGAGATATTGCGCCTCGCCCATGCTGTCGATGATATGCGCATCGTCCGGCCGTGCCGCCAGCGCGGTTTCCAGATATTGCTTCGCCTGCGGGATATTCTTGTTCATCGTCAGCCAGCTATAGGCCAGGTAGTTCAGCACATCCGGCTGGTCGGGCTGCAGTTCGAGGGCTTTCTTGAAATCGGCCTCGGCCTTGTCCCAGTTGCCGGCACGTTCGTAGCTGATGCCGCGCGCATAGAAGAGCGGCCATTCCGAGCCCTTCAGCGGCTGGCTGCGGGCGATGGCCTCGCTGTAAGCATCTGCCGCCTCGTCATAGCGCTTATCTTCGCGCAGCATGTCGCCCTTGGTGATGACACTGAGCGTGTCGCTGGTATATTGCTTCGACAACTTGTCGAGTGAGGCGATCGCATCGCCGCGCTGGCCCAGCGCTTCCATGTTCAGCGCCTTGCGCACCTGGCCGCGGCGGTAGAACACGTTGTCTTTCGCCATGCCGTCGTAAATCGCGATGGCCTGCTTATAATCCTGCACCTGCTCGTAGAGGTTGGCGAGCATCAGCTGCGCCGGCGGCAGGTCGGGCTTCAGGTCGAGCGCCACGCGCAGGTAGAGGAAGGTGTCCTGCGTCGAATCCTCGCCGAACAGGATGCTGGCGGTGGTGAAGAACAGCTCGGCCAGCCCCTCGCGGCCGTTGGCGACCAGCGGAGCAGGTTTGGTGTCGCTGGGGTTCAGCTTATCGGGCAGCAGGCTGGAATCGGGGTTGGCATTGGCATAATCGTCGAAGGCTTTTTGCGCGGCGGCCCAGTTGCCCTGGCGCTCGTAGAAATTGGCCACCGCTTCCACCACGCGGTAGGGCGTGGCGCCGGCATCATAGCTGGCCTTGGTGTAGAACTCCTGCGCGGCTTTGGTATTGCCCAGCACATCATCCATCAGCGCGACATGGTAGGTGATAAAGGGCGCGAAGAAGCCGGCCTTGTCGATGGTAGCCTGCATATCCACCTGTTTCACGCTGCCCGCCGCGATGCCCAGCCACTGGCTGATCACCGGCCGCACGATGCCGTAGAGCCCGCCTGCCGGCGCGCCATCGACCAGCTTGCTGGCGGCGTCATATTGCCCGGCTTTTACGTTATCGAGCATCAGCAGCGTGGCGACCAGCGCATCGGTGGTGGCTTCGTCCTGCAGTTTTTTGGCGTAGCCGATAGCATCGGCTACGTTGCCTGCCAGCAGGCTCATACGCATTGCCTCATGCTGCAGGCGGATGTTGGAGGGGTCCTTCGCCAGCGTATCCTTGATATTGGCGGCTGCCGCCTGCAGGTCCTGATGGTTTTTGGCGAAGCGGCTGGCGAGAAAACTGCCGGCCAGGCCAGGCTTCACTTCCGGCGGCGTCAGCGTCTCGCCGCTGGTCACTTTGCGGGTTTCGCCGGGCTTATTACGCAGGTCGTCGGCATGCGCCGGGGTGGCGCACAGCGTGAGGGCCATCGCGCCGCTCCATAAAAGAGCAGTGAAACCAGTCTGTTGGCGAAGGAGAGGCATTCGTTGATCTTATTCCAGCAAAATTGCTTGCGCTTCGCGTTTCCTACATTATATTCCCGCGCTCATCAACGAAATACTAGAGTTTCTCGAGGGACATCATGAGCAGTAAGAACAACCCGGAATTGCGCGGCGCCGTAACCGAACTCCGCAAGTATAACGGCAAGACCGTGAAGCCGACCAAAATCATCGACCCCGAGCAAGGCATCAAGTTCATCGGCGCCAGCTATGAAAACGGTGATATCGTCGTCGACGCCAACACCAAACGCCCGATCCCGTACGACAAAATCTACGGCTAATTCACTTTTCGGCATAAAAATAAAAAGCCCGCCAGAGAAAATCTTGGCGGGCTTTTTTATTGTTCCAGTAGAGGATGAATTAAAACAACCCATGAATGTGAATCTGCTTCGGCAAATTTTGGATGTTGTGCAAAAGATCATCCAGCATATGGCCATCTTTCCCCTGCGCATGCGCCTTCAGTTTGGCCAGCTTCTGGGTTAAATGCGGATCGACCGCGATGGTTGCAATAGCCCGCTGAAGATCGGCGGCCTTCAGCTTATCGACCTTCCCATCAAGCGCGGCGATCGAATCTTTATTCGCCAGCTTCAGGAATTGGTGCAGTTCCTCCACCGTGACTTTACCATCATGGTTCAGGTCGACCAGTTGCAGCGTTTTCTGGTCGATGCCTTTTATGGCCTCGGCGAATTTCTGATCGATACCCGTGACCTTGCCGATCATGCCGGAAGCGAATTTCTGCACGGTCTTTTCGCCAACGAAAGCGCCGACGATACCAAAACCAATCCCAACCACTACCCCGCCCACCACCGTACCGGCCCCAGGGATGATGCAGGTGCCCCCGGCAGCGCCAAGCATTGCCCCGGCAGCCAGCCCCGCACCGATACCGCCCAGGGTGCCGCCAATGGCACCGGCCACCCGGTCGCGGTCACCCGCCTGATCGCCAGCATAGGCATCCAGGCCGCCACTCAGCAGCGCCAGCGGAATGAATGCCTTACCTGCCACCTTTCCCACGACGCGCAAGGCCAGCGGCGCTTCCCCGACAATCACTCTGGGAATGGTTTTTAGAACATCTTCCCCGCCCTCGGAGGTCACCGCCTGGTAGATAACTTTGTACGCCTCGCCCATGGCCTTTTTGGCGCTTTGGGCAACGACGACATCATGGGCGGTGGAAATACCCGAAAAGCCGACATTGGCGATGTCCGCCCCCAGCCCGACCTGTGCTGCTGCCTGCCGTTTCGCATCACCCGAGTGCATGTCCTGCTGATAGGAAGAGTCCTTGCCGCCAAGTTTATGCGCAATGCCCCATACACCGAGCAGGCCGCCCATGCCGTTATTAGCGGCGCTCCTGCCAGCCATTTGCGATGTCAGCGCATGCTCAGGCACCAGCCGCTCGACCGCTTCAGACAACGCGCGATATTGCGGGTCAACTTCCGGCACCTTGATTTCCGATGGCGCCTTCACATGCGCGACCGTAATGCCGCTCTCATGCGCCATCCGGGTCAGTTCCGCCATAATCTTCTTACCATCGCCGCCCAGCGCTTTGATGAAGCTTTCCCGAATCACCGGATCGCAGGAAGGATGATTCACCGCAATGGCAAAAGGAAGGATCATTTCCTTGAAATGTTCGACGTAGAGCCCCTTATGGCTGAAACTCTCCCGTATCATACCGCCCATGCGTTTACCGAAATCGGTACGCTGTGTTTCCGTCGGCACATGCAGGGGCGTATAGCCAAAATCGAAATGGGTGATGGTGGTGCCGTCCACCATATAATTGCCGCTATGGCGGTCCCTGTCAGCGGGCAGACCGGCAAACTGCAGCACCATGCTGACCACATCGGCCGCCAGCAAGGCCCGCCGCTGTTCATCCACCGGCAGGCTCCATGCGGAAACACCCGGTGCCACATCAACACGCTTATAGCTATCGCTGGCACCCTGGGTTTGCGCCACCCGGTGGGTATAGGTGAAGGATTCCCCCTTGTCCGGAATCGTCACCTGCACGCCGTCAAAAACCTGGGTGGCCATGTCGATCTTCGCCGGCGCCAGCGCCATCGACACATTGGCCTGGTCGGCCTGCACGCCCCGCAAGACTTCATTCGGTCTGGTGGTCGAACCGGAGCGTTCGAATATTTTCATGGCCATATCGAAGCTTTCGGCATTCATCACTTTCTGCCAGTGATAGACGCTCTGTTCCTGCGTCTCATGCTGGAGAAATGTCAGGGCATAGAATTGCCCGTCGGCGCCCTGGACAAGCAGTGTCGTACCGAAAGCGCCCTGCCCCAGAATCGGCCCCACCGCTTTGATGGTATGGGGATGGCTGGGGTCAAACAGCCCTTGCTCCGCCATCTGTTTCAGAACGATCAGCCGGGTCGGTGTTCCGCGCACGCCTGCCGGCCAGCGTGACATAAGCGCTTCCGCCAGCGCCGGCTGCACCTGCAATACGTTACTGAACCGGTTGACGAACTCGGCACGCAAATCGGCATCGGGACATTCCACCAGAATACTGTCGAGCTCAGCCAGCGCCCGTTCCTGATAGGCGGCATCATCGCCCGGATCCTTGCCGAGGCCCGACGCGATATCGCGCATCATCCCCTCAATAAACCGGTCGCGGGTAGATGAGAAATCGGCTCTATCAATAAAGGGTATGAGCAGCTTAGAGAGGCGGATACGGTCGGCAGGTTCGGGGCATTCGGCAACCGCCCGCATCAAGCTGCGGATAGTTTTTAGCAACTCCGTCGCATCGGCAAAGGTTTGCAGGTGAGTAAGCGAACGAATGGCTTTTTCTAGCGCCGCGGGATCGGGCACCTCGGTGCCTGTGCGACCACTACCTGTTGCATCGAATGCCATAGGCCTATCAAATAGAGTTTTTCATGCCCTATTTTATATCGAGGAACTTTAAGATAAGGTTAATACTTACATATTCGGATAGTTCGGTCCGCCGCCACCTTCGGGGGTGACCCACACGATGTTCTGGGTCGGGTCCTTGATGTCGCAGGTTTTGCAGTGGACGCAGTTCTGCGCGTTGATCTGCAGGCGCTTGGCGCCGGCCTCCTCGACAAATTCGTAGACACCGGCGGGGCAGAAGCGCGCTTCAGGGCCGTCGTAAACCGCAAGGTTCACATTCACCGGCACGCTGGCATCCTTCAGGGTGAGGTGGCAGGGCTGGTCTTCCTCGTGGTTGGTGTTGGAGAGATAGACGGAGCTGAGGCGATCGAAACTCACCACCCCATCCGGCGCGGGATAGGCGATGGGTGCGCATTCCTCTTTCGGGCGCAGGGCTTTGTGGTCGGGGTGATGGCCGAAGGTCCATGGCTCCTTGCCGCGGAAAATATAGGTGCTGATGGCGGCGTAGATGAGGCCCGGCAGCAGGCCGAGCCGGAAGGCCGGGCGGATGTTGCGCACATCCTTCAGCTCCTGCCCCACCCATGAGGCTTTCAGTACCTTCTCGTAATTGCCTAATAGGTTGCTGTTGGCACCCAGCGCCTGATGCGCGCTTTCCGCCGCCAGCATGCCGGATTTCATCGCCGTATGGCTGCCCTTGATGCGCGGCACGTTGAGGAAGCCGGCGCTGCAGCCGATCAGCGCGCCGCCGGGGAAAGCCAGTTTCGGAATCGACTGCCAGCCGCCCTCGTTGATGGCCCGCGCGCCGTAGCTGATGCGCTTTCCTCCTTCCAGCAGCGGCCGCACCGCCGGGTGCTGCTTGAAGCGTTGGAATTCCTTGAACGGATCGAGATAGGGATTGGCATAATCCAGCCCGATGACAAAGCCGATATACACCTGGTTGTCTTCGAGGTGATAGCAGAACGAGCCGCCATAAGTGCCGCCATCCATCGGCCAGCCGATACTGTGCTCGACGTGGCCGGGCTTATGCTTGGCGGGGTCGACATGCCACAGTTCCTTGATGCCGATGCCGTAGGTTTGCGGCTGCACGCCCTCGCGCAGGTTGAATGCCTTCATCAGCCGCTGCGACAGCGAGCCGCGGCAGCCTTCGCCCAGCAGGGTGATTTTCGCGCGCAGCTCCATCGGCGGCTGGTAGCTCGGCTTATGTTCACCATGCTTGCCAATGCCGAAAGCGCCGGTTTTCACGCCCTTCAGCACGCCCTCTTCGATGATGAGGTCGGCCGCCGGGAAGCCGGGGAAAACCTGCACGCCCAGCGCCTCGGCCTGCTGGCCCAGCCAGCGGCACAGGTTGCCCAGCGAGATGATGTAATTGCCCTTGTTGTGCATCTGCGGCGGCGTCGGCAGGCGCAGCCGTTTTCTGGCGGTGAGGAAGTGGAAGGCATCGCTCGCCACCGGCATGTTCAGCGGTGCGCCCTTTTCTTTCCAGTCAGGAATCAGCTCGTTGAGGGCGATGGGGTCGAACACCGCGCCGGAAAGGATATGCGCGCCGACTTCCGAGCCCTTCTCCACCACCATCACATTGAGGTTTGCATCGAGCTGCTTGAGGCGGATGGCGGCGGAAAGGCCGGCAGGGCCGGCGCCGACAATCAACACATCGCATTCCATCACTTCGGAAGAATCGGTCATCTGTGCATCCTGTTTTTCTTTACACTATAACCACTTCCACCACCCGGCGAAAGGCAGAAGATACGCTGCATTGCGGTAGATCGGGAAAGCTAGACGATGCCGTTCTGGCGGCCGGGGGCGGCGTTGGGCGAACTGGCCGCACCGGTATATTCATTGCCGCTGGGCTGCACACGGCCCTGGGCAGGAACGGCCGCCGCAAGCTGTGGGGTGAGCACGCGCTCGATGAACATCTGGTCGAATGCCCGATTGGCATCCTGCGCGGCCTGGGTGAGTGCTTCATTAGCCATGCGACACCTGCATTTTATCGAGCGTATCGAGGAATTCAATGGCGCGTTTTTGCGCCGTCAGCGTCGGTAGGCCGCCGAGCAGCGCCTTCACCTGCTTCACCTTGCGCATATTAATGCCGCACGAGGCGAGATGGCCGCGGTTGCTGACCATACGCGGGTCGGCCAGCAGGGCATTGGCATATTCGTCATCCACAGCGCCACGCATGGCGTGGGTCAGCTCCATCACCGCTTTGGCGGCGATATCGGGATGGTAGTATGTTTCAGCGAGGCTCATGGTTGCAGACAATGGGGTTTTACCTTACCTATAAGTGCATCTTCCTCCATAATTCTTAAAAATTCGTTTATTTTGATGACTGAATCCACCGCCATGCTGTCGCCCGCCGCTGCCCTCGCCTGGCAGGCCGAGATGGGCGTCGATGAATGCCTGGATATGGCCCCCAGCATGCCGTGGGAGAAGCCGGTCGCATCCGCTCCCGCCACTGTCGCGCTAGCGGCATCGCCGCGTGTTACCCCTACTTCCACTCAACCGGCCCCCACCCCCGGTACGCTGAGCGTGTCGGCGAGTGAAGCCATCACCGAGGCCACCCGCCTGGCCCAGGCCGCCACCACGCTGACCGAGCTGGAAGCCACCATTCGCGGCTTCAACGGTTGCCCGCTGAAGAAAACCGCCACCAACACCGTGTTCGCCCAGGGCGCACCGGAAAGCCGGGTGATGTTCATCGGCGAAGCACCGGGGGCGGATGAGGACCGGCAGGGCGTGCCGTTCTGCGGCGTCAGCGGCCAGCTGCTGGATAAGATGCTGGGCTTCATCGGCCTCGACCGCGCGACGGGGTTCTACATCACCAACACCCTGTTCTGGCGCCCGCCCGGCAATCGTAAACCAACCACCGAGGAACTGGAAATCTGCCGCCCGTTCGTCGAAAAACATATCGCACTGGTGAACCCGAAACTATTGGTGCTGGTGGGTGGCACGGCCACCCAAAGCGTGCTGGGCGACAGCCGCGGCATCACCCGCCTGCGCGGCCAGGTGTTCAGCTATAAGAATGACTATATGCCCGCCGAGGTGCCGGTGCATGTCATATATCACCCTTCCTATTTGTTGCGCCAACCTATTGGAAAAAAACAAACATGGGCGGATTTGCTGGCGCTGAAGAAAGCACTGGAAACCATTAAATAACAATTGCTTGAATCGATTTGCTGTCCTAAAGGCATGGTCAAGCGGCGATAGGCTACTGTAATCCCTCATTTCGTGGCGGAAATCGGCCAAAATTACCAATTTTTGACTTGCCGGGATGTATCAGCCCCCCATATATTCCGCGACCAAGATAAAAAGGTACAGCTAGGCAATGCAAATTACTCTCACCCGTCGGCGCTTGCGCGCCCTGGTCCGTCTGATGCAGCCGCGTGCGGCACGTCTGGTTCTGGCCATCGCCGCCGTGGGCATGCTGACGGCCATGGGCTATGCCCTGCGCCCCGCCCCGCTCGCTAAATCCGACATCACCGTGGCGCAGGACCCCGGCACCCTCAGCGATGCCGACCGCAGCATCTATAGCGCCATCTTCGATGCGCTGTCGCACCACGATACCACCACCGTCGCCGGCCTGATTCCGCAGATCGGCAACCCGGTGCTGCTCGGCCATGTGCTGGCCAGCCAGTATCTCGCCGACAGCAGCAAGCCCAGCGATGCCGAGCTGGCCCAGTGGCTGCAGCTTTACCGCGACCATAACGAGGCGCCGCGCATCGCCGCCCTCGCCCGCTCACGCGGGATGGATGTGGCCGCGCTCGATGCCGAGAAGCCGCTGAAGGGCGACGGCAACGTGTTCCATCTCGGCCGCACCACCATGCCCGACCGCTGGTATGAAGGGCTGCGCCTGTGGAAAGACCAGGAATATGGCAAGGCTGCCAGCATCTTCACCGCCATCGGTAACGATGATGGCTTGAACGACTGGCAGCGCTCGGCCGGCAGCTATTGGGCCTACCGCAGCCTGCTGCAGACCGGCGACCGCCATGCCGCCGGCGAGGCCCTCGCCAGCGCCGCCGACGAACCACTGACCTTCTACGGCCAGCTCGCCCTCGCCCGCGAAGGCAAGGCGATGCCGGTGCGTGCCCAGGCGCCGGAAGTTTCCTATCGCCTGCGCGCCGACGGCCATGTCGCCCGCGCCCGCGCCTTCACCGCGCTGGGCATGGATAGCGCCGCCGAGCTGGAGCTGCGCAACCTCTACGGCCAGCTCGACCCGGAAGACCGCCCGGCCCTCGCCACCCTGGCCGCTGAAATGAATCTGCCCAACCTGCAGGTGCGCATGGCCCAGCTGCCGCAGCTGGATGAGGCCGGTAAGCTGTTCGCGGAATACCCCACCCCCGGCGACATGGTCACCGCCGCTGCCGATGTGATCGACCCCGCGCTGGTACTGGCCGTCGCCCGCCACGAATCTGGCTTCCGGGAGGATGCGCTGAACCCCAGCGGCGCCGCCGGCGTGATGCAGATGATGCCTGCCACCGCCCAGCATGTGCTGCGCGAAGCCACCGGTGTCGCCCTCGACCTCGCCGATAACGACGACACCGACCTGCCCATCGCCAAGCGCCTGAACGATGCCGCCACCAGCGCCAAGCTGGGCGCCGGCTACCTGCGCATGCTGCAGAAGGACCCCGCCGTGGCCGGCAGCCTGATGAAGATGCTGGCCGCCTATAATGCCGGCCCGGCCACCGTCGCCAACTGGCAGAAAAGCGCGCGCAACATGAACGACCCGCTGCTTTACCTCGAATCCATCCCCTACCCCGAGACACATAATTATGTGCTGCAGGTGATGGCGCATTACTGGATCTATCAGAACATGCTCGGCGAGCGCCCCGCCTCATTGGCGCAGCTGGCGCACGGCCAGTGGCCGACGCTTAGCTAGTTATATGATTGAAGGAGGGCTTACCCTTCCTTCGCTTCGCTGACCTCCGCCGCTTCGCGGGTCGCCGGTCGGCTCCCTGAATGCATACGTCGGCTCCCAAAGTGCATGACATTGCCGCCGTGCTTGCTCCAGAAAAAATTATCCGTAGTCTGTCGGCATGCCCACTTTCAAACTCGAAACCACCCACCACCCGCTGCACGTCTGCGGCGTGGACGAGGTTGGGCGCGGGCCGTGGGCCGGGCCGGTAGTGGCCGGCGCGGTGATTTTCCACACGCAAAAAGCCATCCGCGGCGTGAATGACAGCAAGCAGCTGACGCGCGAGGAACGCGAGGCGCTGTTTCCCAGAATCCATGCGCGCTGCCATGTCGGCATCGGCATCGCCAGTGTCGAAGAGATCGAGCAGTTCAATATTTGGGGCGCCACCACCCTCGCCATGAAGCGCGCCGTGCTGGCATTGCCGGTGCAGCCGGATATCGCGCTGGTCGACGGCAAGACCCACCCGCGCGATTTTCCCTGCGAGACAAGAACCGTCATAGGCGGCGACGCCATTTCCTATTCCATCGCCGCCGCCAGCATCATCGCCAAGGTGACGCGCGACCGGATCATGCAGGAACATGCGCTGTTCTATCCGCAATATGGCTTCGAGCGCCATGCCGGCTACGGCACGCCACAGCACCAGCAGGCGCTGCGCACGCACGGCATCACGCCGCTGCATCGTCGCAGCTGGGCCCCCATCCGCGCCTTGCTGGGCGAGGCCGCATGAGCGCGCCGAAAAAGGAATACCGCAAGCGCCATCTCTTCGCGCGCTCGCTCAGCGACGTGGTGAAAAACGCCACCCAGCCGCTGATGGACAAGCAGGGCAAGCTCTATGGCGCCCTGCTTGCTAACTGGCCGCAGATCGTGGGCGCCGAACGCGCCGCATTCGCCCGCCCCGCCAAGCTGCAATTCCCTACGCATGAGGCCAGCGGCGCCACGCTGCACCTCAACGTGCACCCCGCCAAAGCGCCCGAAATGCAATATGAGCTGGAACAGATCACCGAACAATGCGCCCGCTATTTCGGCTACCGCGCCATCCAGCGTATCATCTGCCACCCCGACCATACGATGGTGCAGAAACCCCCGTCACCCAAGCCGTCTGAGCCAAACAAATCGCTGGCGGCCGCGCCACCCCCGCAGGATATGCGGGAGTTGTTGCATCGGCTGCGCGAGCGGATTATGTCTGGGGCCCCCGGCGAATAAACAAGACCTTTAAGGAGGCATCCATGTCCAAGAAAACCACTGGTAACAAGCTGTTGATCGCATTTCTGACCATTGTCGTGCTCGGCGCGGCCTTCTACGGCTACCGCACCCAGAGCGCGCAACTGAAACAACCCAGCGAAACCGCCGATGCCAAGCCGGAAACCCCGCCCCCTTCGCCGGACGCGCCCGTCTTCAAACAACAGGCCGGTGATATCGTGCTCGGCAAGGCCGAAGCGCCGGTGACGCTGATCGAATATGCCTCGCTCTCCTGCCCGCATTGCGCGCATTTTCACAAGGAAATCCTGCCCGAGCTGAAGAAGCAGTATATCGACACCGGCAAGGCCAAGCTCTATTTCCGCCATTTCCCATTGAACGCCCCCGCCCTGCGCGCCGCCCAGCTGGTGGATTGCGCCGATGTCGGCCAGCGTGAGAAATTCCTCGACGTGCTGTTCGAGCTGCAGGGCCAGTGGGCCACTGGCGACGACTACCAGGCCCAGCTGAAGCAGATCGCCGCGGTCGGCGGTATCGACGGCGCCCGTTTCGACAGCTGCATGGCCGACAAGCATGGCGAGGAGCGCATCGTTGCCATCCGCAAGCGCGGCGCCGACGAAGCCCAGGTCGATGCCACCCCTACCCTGTTCATCAATGGCGTAAAATACCAGGGTGGCCCGGATGTTGACGCGATCGGCAAATCCATCGATGCGGTGGGAAAATAATCCCTGCCCGTCATCGGTGGAGAGGGCGGCCGGAAGCCCTATCAACATAGCGTAAATCCGTTGTTGACAGCGGGTGAGCGCCTCCATAGATTGCGCCCGCCATGAACGACCAGCCAGGCGAAAAACCATCCCTCGAGTCGCTGAATAAGCAACTGGAGGCGTTGAAGAAAACGCAAGCTGCCGAAGCCAAGCCGCTGGGCCCAACCAGCGATGCGGCGAAGGCGGCCATCGATTTCGCGTCGGCAAGCGCCGTTGGCGTGCTCCTCGGCTACGGGGCGGACCGCTATTTTGGCACCCTGCCCTGGGGGTTGCTTATCGGGTTGTTTGTCGGTGTCATCACCGGCGTCTACTTAATGTTCAAAGCCGAGGCGCAGGCCGAAGCCGCGAAGAAAAAGGAAAAGAAATAATGGCCGTTCACATGACCAGCCCGCTGGAGCAATTCCAGGTGAAGCCGATCTTCGCCCTGCCGATGTGGCATGGCATCGATACGACCATCACCAACTCCGCCCTGTTCATGATTCTCTGCGCCGTGTGCGTCTGGCTGTTTTTCGGCGTCGCCATGCGCAAGGGCGCCATGGTGCCCGGCCGCCTGCAGGCGCTGGCCGAAGTGGTTTACGGCTTCGTACATGAAATCGTCGGCGAGAATGCCGGCAAGGAAGGACTGAAATATTTCCCCTTCATGTTCACCGTGTTCCTGTTCATCGTCGGCCTCAACATCCTCGGCCTGCTGCCCTATAGCTTCGCCCCCACCAGCCATGTGATCGTGACGCTGGCGCTGGGTGCGGTAGTGTTCCTGTTCATCGTGGTGGTGGGCATCGTGCGCCAGGGCCCCATCGGCTTCTTCAAACACTTCCTGCCCGACGGCATTCCGCTGTGGATTCTGCCGCTGCTGTTCGTGATTGAAATGGTTTCCTTCCTCTCGCGCCCCTTCAGCCTGGCGATTCGTCTGGCCGCTAACATCGGCGCGGGCCACACGCTGATGAAGGTGATGGCCGGCTTCGTGCTGCCGATGGGCATCTTCGGCGTGCTGCCGATGGCCTTCCTGCTGTTCATGAACGGCCTCGAATTCTTCGTCGCCATCCTGCAGGCCTATGTATTTACGCTTCTTGCTTGCCTTTACCTCGGCGAGTCGTTAGCAGACCACCATCATGAACATGATGAACACGAAACTGCCCATGAACATGCCGTTCTCGAAGCCAATGGCACCGTTCATGTACCGGTATAACAACTGAATCAACCTTTTCACACTGGAGTTAAATCAATGGAACACGCTGTAGCAACCACCGACATGGAATCGCTGAAATATATCGGCATGGGCCTGGTTGCATTGGGCATGGCTGGCGCCGCTATCGGTGCAGGCATCATCTTCGCCAACGCCGCCCAGGGCATCGCCCGTAACCCGAGCGCTGAAGCCGCCATCCGCAAAACCGCCATTCTCGGCGTGGTTTTCGCAGAGTTCATGGGCCTGCTGAGCTTCGTGATCGGCATTCTCATCATGATCAAACTGTAAGGTCCATGCTGCGCATCGCCAGACAATCGGTCGTTCCCGCCATCCTGCTGATGGCGAGCCACGCCTCCGCTGCCGAGGAAGGCGGTTCCGCCTTCCCGCAGCTGGATGCGCGCTCGTACCCGAACCAGCTCTTCTGGTTCGCCGTCACGTTTGCGGTGCTGTATGTGATCGTCAGCAAGCTGATCGTGCCGAAAATGAGCGGGGTTCTCTCCGCCCGTGAAGCGACGATCGCGGATGCGATTGCCAAGGCGGAAGCCTATAAGGCCACCGCCGACAAGGCGCGTGACACGGCCGCCGCCGGCCACGCTAACGCCCGCACCCAGGCAGCGGAAATCACCGCCGCCGTGCAGGCGCAGGCTGCCAAGGCGCATGCTGAAGCAATGGCGAAACTGAACGCCACGCTCGATGCCGAAGCCGCCAAGGCCGATGCCGCGCTGAAGAAAGCCGTCGCCGCCGCCACCGGCGATATGGAAGATGCCTCGGCCGACCTCGCCCGCGCCATTGCCGAGAAACTGCTCGGCAAGCCGGTCGATGTCGCCAGCGTGAAAGCCGCCCGTAAGGCCGCGTAAGGAACCATGATGAAACATGCAGTCGCAGCCGCCGTAGCCGAAAAAACCGCCGATGCCGCACCGGCCCCCACCGAGTCGCTGCTGCAGGACCCGCATTTCTGGGTCGCCGTATCGTTCGTGCTGTTCGTCGGCCTGTTCTGCAAGTTTGTACTGCCGGCCATCCTGAAAGCCCTCGACGACCGCGCCGCCACCATCCGTGACCAGCTGGAGCGCGCCAACCACCTGCGCGCCGAGGCCGAAGCCCTGCTCGCCAGCTATAAGCGCCAGCAGGAAGAAGCGGTGAAGGAAGCCGAAGCCCTCGTCCAGCAGGCGAAGAAGGATGCCGACGCCATGCGCGCCAGCGCCGAGGCCGAGTTGAAAAACACCATCGCCCGCCGCACTAAGCAGGCAGAAGAAAGCATCAAGCGCGCCGAAACCGATGCCGTGCAGCAGATCCGCACGCGGCTGGTCGACATCGCCACCGAGACCGCCCGCAACGTGATTAGCGCGCAACTGGGGGCTGAGAAAGAAGACCCGGCGGTCGCCCGCGCGTTGCAATCGATTGAGCGTAACATCCACTAGCGCTATAAGGTGGCATGCGCCGCCACTGCCTTCTTTCCTGTCTGCTTTTCCTATGGTCTCTCCCGGCCTTCGCCGGCGCGTGGTTACAGCCCGAGGGCCAGGGCCAGTTCAGCAATGGCTACACCTATTTCCGCAGCGATCACTATTGGGATACGAACGGCGACACCCACACCCAGCCCACTTTTAACAAAATCGAAATGCAGCCCTGGGGTGAATATGGCGTCACCAAATGGCTGACCGTCGGCGGCGATCTCTACGCGCAATATGACTGGCAGGGCGGCTTTAGCAACTGGGGCGTCGCTGACCCCGAACTCTGGGCGCGCACCAAGCTGTGGGGCAACGGCAACCAGCTCATCTCCATCCAGCCGCTGGTGAAACTGCCGAGCTATTTCTACGCCAACGACCTCACCCCGCGCGGCGGCAGCCACAGCACCGACGAGGAATTGTCGCTGCTGTTCGGCAGCAGCCTGCATGTGCTGAGCGACAACGACTACACCGACATGCGCGTTGGCTATCGTTGGCGCAACCAGGGTCTGAAGCCGCAGATCAAGGCCGATGCGGCCCTCGGCATCAGCCCGTGGGACCATTGGCTGCTGGTGCCCGCCATCCGCTATGTCGGCTCCACCGGCATCGACAGCAGCAGCTTCAGCGAATCCGGCGATCTCGATTACCGGCTGCTGAAAGCCGAGCTTGGCATCATCTATAAATACAATGACGGCAGCTGGTGGCAGTTCACCGGCTTCGATCACCTCGACGGCAAGCAGACCGGCAACGGCCAGGGCCTCTATATCGGCTACGGAGTAAAATTCTGATGCCGCGGCTGGGCGACATTCTCGTCGCGCATGGCGCCATCGCGCGCGAGGCGCTGGAGCAGCACCTGGCCCGCGCCCCCGGCCGCCTCGGCGAAAGCCTGCGCGCCCATACCCTCATTCGCGGCCGCGCGCTGGCGCTGGCTTTGGCCGAGCAGCAGGGCCTGCCTTTCCTGCCGCTGGAAGATTGCCAGCCCGACAAAACTCTTTTCCAGCCGCATGCGCTCGGCCATTACCAGCAGCATCATTACCTGCCCTATCAGCGCACCGGCGCACGGCTGGTGGTGCTGACACCCGAACCGTCGCTGGCGCTCAAGGCGACGCTTGAACAATATTACAGCCAGCCCGTCGACCTCAGCATCGTTTCAGCGCGCGATTTTACCCGCCTGCTCGCCACCCAGGGCGCCACCACCTTTACCCGGCGCGCCCGGCTGGCCCTGCGCCGTCGCCACCGGGCGCTGGTTGCCGACCGCGTGCTCATCCGCCCGCAGGCCAGCGGCCTGATTCTATTATGTGCATTGCTGCTGGCCGCCGGCATTCTCGCCCCACACGCCAGCTGGCAGGTGCTGATCGTCGCCTGCAACCTGTTTTACCTCGTCACGCTGGCATTTAAACTGCAACTCTATCTGCAAGGCCGCGCGGCGCGTCGCCAACTGGTGGATATCAGCGCCGCCCTCGCCCAGCTCGACCCGCGCAGCCTGCCCGTCTATTCCATCCTCGTGCCGGTTTACAAAGAACAGTTCGCGGTGATGGCACGCCTCATCGGTCACCTGCACAACCTCGATTACCCGAAAGAAAAACTCGACATCAAACTCATCGTCGAGGCCGATGACGAGCAGACCATTGCCGCCATCAAAGCCTGCCGGCCGCCGGAGAATATGGAGATCATCCATGTCGCCCCGTCGCACCCGCGCACCAAGCCGAAGGCATGCAACGTGGCGCTGCAGCAGATCCGCGGCGAATACCTGGTGATTTTCGATGCGGAAGACGCCCCCGCGCCCGACCAGCTGAAACGCGCCGCCGCTCTCTTCCGTGCCTACCCGCGCGAGGTGGCCTGCCTGCAATCGCCGCTCAATTACTATAACCGCGAGGAGAACCTGCTCACCAAACTCTTCGCCATCGAATATAGCGCGCTGTTCAACCTGCTGCTGCCGGCGCTGGAGCGCATGGGCCTGCCTATTCCGCTGGGCGGCACTAGCAACCATATCCGTGTCGAGGCACTGAAGCGCGTCGGCGGGTGGGATGCGTTCAACGTCACCGAAGACGCCGATCTCGGCATCCGCCTCGCCTGGTTCGGCTACCGCACCCGCATGCTGCCATCGCTGACACTCGAGGAAGCCCCTATTCACCTCGGGGGCTGGCTGAAACAGCGCACCCGCTGGGTGAAAGGCTATATCCAGACCTGGCTGGTATTCATGCGCCAGCCCGCCGCGCTGAGAAAACAGCTCGGGGCGCGCGGCTATTACGGCTTCCAGTTCTTCGTCGGCGCTCCGGCCCTCACTTTCCTGCTGGCGCCGGTGTTCTGGCTGGTGTTCTTTTTCGGCCTGTTCGGCTGGCTGCCGAGCGATGCGCTTTCGCCCCTGATGCTCAGCTTCTGCGGCATCTCGTTCATTGGCGGCATCCTCAGCCACTGGCTGTTCGCGCGCAGCATTATCCGACTGGAAAAATGGAATAATATGCAGTTGGCCCTGCTCGCTTACCCCTTCTACTGGCTGCTGCACAGCTTCGCGGCCGCGCGGGCCCTGTGGCAGCTGGCCACCGCCCCCCATTACTGGGATAAAACCACCCACGGCATTTCTACCCTATTTAAGGCTTGACGGAGGGTCACCCCGCCGCTAGAAAGCGCCCCTATTTCGAATCGACAGGTGACGTTTATGAAAGTTCTCAGCTCCCTCAAATCCGCCAAGAAGCGTGATAAAAACTGCCGCGTAGTGCGCCGCAAAGGCCGCCTCTACGTCATCAACAAACAAAACCCGCGCCTGAAAGCGCGCCAGGGCTAATTGCCCCCGGCACCCGAATACGAAAAAGCCGCCTTAAAGGCGGCTTTTTATTTTCACAATTAGATTTGTCTTCTGCGCACGGGCGACTCAGCTTAAAGCACGCTTCCGCCTGCGTAAAAGTGAAGCGAAGCGCCCTAGCGCACGTAAACCCGTACCTCATCGTAACGCAGCCCGTTCTCGCGCTGGCCGCTGATGTTCATGCGGCTCAGCGGCACACCCATGTTCTGCAGGCTGGCGACTACCTGCTGCGTGTGGGCACTGGCGTTCTGCTGCCAGGCCAGGTCATTGGCCTGGTTGCCGGTAGAAGGTGCAGCCGAAACCACGCTCAGCATCACTGTCGGCTTCACGGCCACGGCTTTCGAAACCGCTTCGTAAAGCGATTGCTCGTAATAAACCTGCGGCTGATTGAAGCGAATCACCACCAGTGGTTTGCTGGCGTAACCTTCCGCATGGGCAACATGGGCAAAGACCAGCGCAGCAATGGCCAGTGCAGGATAGATCAGCGGACGGAGCAGACGTTTCATAACGCCATTGCTCTAACACGCTCCCTTTCCATCGCCAAGCCCGGATTCGGTATGGTTAAGAGTTGACTGCCAGCGTCGGGGCTTTGTCCTTTTGGTTAGGGGTATGGGCCTGGCGGGCATCTGCGGGGGTTAGCACTACGCCGGCGAGGGCCAGCGTGAGGCCGTGGGCGGTATCCATGGAAGCGCCATCGGGCAGCGCGAGGCTGGTTTTTTCAGCGCTGGGATGGCCACCATCATCCAGCATCGCGACGGGGCTGCCGGTGGTGGTGGCGTGCCGGTTGTGCCAGTCCTGGCTGGGGGTGATGGGCGTGCCGTCTTTATTGACTTCAGTGGGCGTGCCGTCCTTGCCGACGAAGAAGTATTTCGGGCCGTCGGGGCTGTCTTCCTCGAGGAGGACCAATCCGGATTTGGTGCGGATATGGTGGGTGGCGTTATGCTGCCTGCCATCGTTGCTGCCATGTGCGCCGCCGATGTCGTGGCCCTGGTTCTCGGTACCGACGATATCCTGCCCCGCCATGCCGCCGGCGCTGTGCGACAGCGCCACGGTTTCATCGGCGCCGTATTCATATTGTGCGCGCGTGTTGGCGTTGCCCAGCATGGTGTTGACGGTCGTCGTGTCCTGCGGGCTGACATTCACCATCCCGCTGGTGACGATGTCGTGATACTGCCTGAAGATGGTGGCGTAGTCCGCATCCAGCTCGGCCTTGCTGTGCTTCGGCGCGTCGCTCATGAAGTCGTCGTACAGCGAGTGGCCGTCGGCGCCCTTGCCATGCACATCGACCACCAGGCCGTTGCCGCCCATCTCGAGGTTGATGGCGTTGGCGACCAGCGCGCTGGCGTAGCGCTGCTCGGCGTTGCCGCCCTGCGGCAGGTGGCCCGGCTGCAGGCCGGGGATTTTGCCGACGATATTCACCACCTGCGCCTGCGCCTGCGTGGCGACGATGCTGTTTGCCTGGCCCAGCACCTGCTGCCACGCCTGGTCTTTCACGGCTTCGGCATTGGCGATGTTGCGCCCGCCAGCGGCGGCGTTCCAGCCGGTGATGAACTGGCTGTAGAGGTTCTCAAGGTCCGACGGTTTTGCCTTGCCGTTCTGCGACTGCCAGCCGCCGACCACGGCCGCGAAGGCCTGCGCCTGCCCGTCATCCGGGCCGCGGGCGCCTTTGGCGCCGAGCGCCTGCAGGCTCACCGCGTTGGCATAGACCGCCAGTGCGTTGTCGCTGCTCAGCACCTGTTTCGCCACGTCCTGCCTGCCGTCCGCCACCTGCTGAGAAGCGACCAATGCCGGACCCTGCGCCAGCAGCGCCTGCCGCAGCGCTTCGGCTTCCGTCGCGCGTTTTTGCGGGTTCTTTTCGGCAGCCAGCGCGTTCGCCGCGTTCACCGTTGCATCCAGCGCTTTCAGCGCATCGCGCGTTTTATCCACCGCAGCCTGGTCTGCCGCCAGCTGGTCCGCTGCCGCTTTCTGTATCTCCGTCTCCGACGCCTGCGCCTGCGCCGCGCCCGGGATCAGCACCGCTGCCGCATCTTTGCCGATACTCGGTTGCGTCATTCCGTTCACCGTCGCGTTCAGCCGCTGGGCATCCGCCAGCCGCCCGTGTTCATCCGCCAACTGCTGCAGCAGCCGCTTCTGCGTATCCGCGATCGTGCCCAGCGCCTGCACGACGCCATCGGCGCGCTGTAGTTGCGCGCGCTGTTCATCCAGTTTCTGTTGCTCTGCCGGCGTGTGCGCATGCTGCTTCGCCAGCGCCGTTTCCTTCGCCCGCAGCGCGGCATGCTGCTGCGCCGCCTCGCGCGATACCCTGTCCATCTGGCCCATGCGCGGGCCGGCTTTCGCCAGCACCTGTTCCAGATTCTGCGTCGCGCCCGTATCGTCGCCCAGCTGCTTGAGCATCATCACCACGCCCGCGCCATCCGCCGCCGTGCCCGCAGCCTCGCCCAGCACCGCCAGCCCGCTGCGGCCAACCGCCGCATCCGCACCGCCAGCCGCAACCGTACCCTCCGGCAACCCCGATGCTCCCGGTGCCAACGCCGCACGCGGCGCACCCACCTGCGAGCCCTTCGCCTGCGCCGACTGCGCATCCAGCTGCGCCTGCGAAGCCACCACACCCCGCTGCGGCTCCTGCGACGGATTCGCCTGCCCATCCACCGGCGCAGACACATTCGCCGTCCCCACCTGCCGAGCCGCCTGCCCACGCGCCAGATCAGCCTGACTGGGGGAAACTGGTTGCGACGGGGCCGGCGCATTCTTCATGAGATCCTTTTCGCCAGCACCCGCCTGGGTAACGATCTGATGGGCCTGCCGGTTAATCTGATCGGCGCGCAGGGGCGACTGCCCTTCCATCAGACTCTGCTGGTAATCTCTCACCGCTTTATCGGCAGCATCCATTTTCGCTTTTAACGCATCTTCCTTCTGCCCGTCCCCATCGGAAGCCGACACGCCCTGCATGGAATCACGGCGATTCGCCTTCTGAAATGCCTGATATTGCGTGTCAGCCTGCTTTGCTTGGACAGCCAGTTCCCGCAAGTGTTCTGCCTGCGCATCGGTAAGCCTGGCATCGGCAATGGCGGCTTGCGTGCCATCGCTATACCCCTGGCCGAACTGCGACTGGCTGCCGGGACCCGTCTTCGGAAGCGTGGCAGCGGTGCTCGCAAACTGGTTCCCCTGTGCCGCTTTCAAGTCATCCGCGGTTTGGCCGGGCGCCGGACTGGCATTCGCATGTTTATCGGCCATCGCCTTGCCGGCCGCATAGGCAGAGCCTTTGCCAGTGGTCGCCCAGTCGGGGGGATTGTTGAAGCCGCGCCGCATATCATCGTTAGCGGCGATCAGATTCTCGACGTTAACCTTCGTCGTTACCAGATAATCACCAATCGCCTTGTCCGAGGGGTTCAGATTCTTGTGCGCCATCAGGTCGTTAAACAGGCGCCTGGCGTTGCCATAGAGGTCTTGCACTTGCCCGATCTCTGACTGCAGCGCGTCGTATTTGGCCTTCGCATCCTGGAATTTTGCAGCGTCCTTGGTGTTGATGGCGTCCTGCAACTCCTTGTGCGCCGCATCGACCTCCGGCTTGAGCTTATCCACCGCATCCTGAAGTTTCTTGCGGGATTCCTCGATTACGTCGTCCGACGAAACAGCCTGGTAGGCGATATCGCCGGCGGGATGGGCATCCGCCGCAGAAGGCGCAGTATTTTGTTTGCCATCATCGGCCATGAGCCGATCCAGCGTGCCCTCCGGCAAGGATTTTTTGAGGTTTCTGTAATAGGCTGCCGAAACCTGGATATAGTCTCCATTCGCATCACTGCCTATAGCGAGGATACCGCCGCCGAGCCCCTTCTCAGCGTTGATCGCGCTCATCTGTTTTCCGAGTTTCGTGGTATCGTTCGTATAGAGTTTATAGGTTCCCGAAGGCGTTCTGCCGATCCGCGTGATATTCGCCGATGGCGTCCCCTCATCCCTGCCGGCGAGGGTTACTTGCTTGCCGGCATCACCATCATCCATAGCGGCCGATGCATGGGCATTATCATTCCCAGAGAGACCCGAGGCGCGCAGTTCCGGATATTTCTGTTCAAGCTGCGCCTGAAAGACTTCATCGCGGGGAACGTCTGTCTTCGCCGCAATCGCATCATTCCGAACGCGATCCCGGATCGACCGAAAATTATCTCGGTTTTTATAATGCTCATTGACCCACGTATCCAACTTATCACAGGCACTTTTCCACTTTGTATCGCGCGTATCATTCAGCCTGTTCAGCTCCTGCTCCAGGGCAGGATGGGCATCCAGATCACTGGGGTCGAGTCCTGCTTTCTTCAGCAGGTCCTCGAGCGCCTTCGCCTTGGCAGCAGCCTTGTTCGCTTCATCGTAAGCCACAGCCACATAGGCGCGCGCACGATTGGTGGCCTCGGTCAATTCCTCGGGCGACAGCTTGGGTTCGAAATCATTAGAATCGTTAGTGCCGGTTACCATATCGCACCCCTTTTAACAGCCACGCCGCCCCGCGGCATTTATTAATAAGAATTAATAATTGGTTAATAGATTGAATCGCTTCTTGCAATCAGTAATAAGCGTCAAATATTAAGTTTTCATTACGGTTCGAAAATTTTCTCAAAAAGCCCACAGGCGCAGGGTTGCAAAAACGCGCTTGCCATCCGAAAGCGCTTTGGTTAGGTTGCCGCTCCTTTTAAGGGCACCCATAGCTCAACTGGATAGAGCACTTGACTACGAATCAAGAGGTTTCAAGTTCGAATCTTGATGGGTGCGCCATTTCACACGGGCAACATGACCGACCCGCTTCACCGTTTCATCGACCAGCTACAGCAAAGCCTGGCAACCGGCAGCTTTGTGAAGCTGACGCTGGCTAACTACCAGGGCGCCGAGCCGGACCTGCAAAAAATTCTGACGCGTAAAATTCTGGTGAAGAAGGTGGAGCATCTCAGCTTCACCTATCGTTACCAGACGCGCGATGTGGTGAAAAATGCGCCGCTTGATACCGCCGCCGGGCAAGTGGCCACGCTGTTGCGTGATTTCAAGGCCGCCACGCTTTTCACCACCGCGGCCGACTGGCAGCTGGGCAATGGCAGGCTGAAGCAGCTGGCTGCCAGCCAAACCACTCCCGCCTCGCTGGAACATGACCGTGGTAAGAAGCGCGCCATCGGCGGCGAACGGCCCTGGCTGCATGCGCTCGGCATCACCGATGCGAACGGCCAGGTGCTATCCAGCGCGCAGGATAAATACCGCCAGATCAATCATTACATCGAACTGCTGGAGCCGCTGCTGGCCAGGCTGCCGCGCCCGCTGCGCGTGGCCGATATGGGCGCCGGCAAAGGCTACCTTACCTTCGCGCTATATGATCACCTTACCAACGCCCTGGGCATCGATGCGCAGGTGACGGGGGTAGAGGCGCGCGCCGAGATGGTGCAGCTCTGCAACCGCATCGCCGCCGAGGCGGGCTTCAGCGGCCTGCGCTTCGTGCAAAACACCATCGCCGATTTCGACAGCCGCGGCACGCAGCTGCTCATCGCCCTGCATGCCTGCGACACCGCGACGGATGACGCCATCGCCAGCGGCATTGCCGCGCAGGCCGAAGCCATCGTGGTGGCCCCCTGCTGCCACAAACAGATCCGCCGGGAGATGGATGCAGCCGCGCCGCCGTCCGCGCTCGATTTCCTGCTCAAGCACGGCACCTTCATGGAACGCCAGGCCGAAATGGTCACGGACGGGCTGCGCGCCTTACTGCTGGAGCAGCACGGCTACCGCACCAAAGTGTTTGAGTTCATCTCGGATGCCCATACGCCAAAGAACATCATGATCACCGCCCAGCGCGGCCCCCTGCCCTCGCCGGCGCGCCGGGCCGAGCTGGCGGAACAGATCGCCGCGGCAAAAAGCCAGTTCGGCATTGGCCGGCATTACCTGGAAAGCAAACTCGCCTGATCGAACCGGCGGATCTGCCAGGCGATCAGCGGAATATAGAGACCGTAGGCCAGGCATTCCATCCCCACCACGCACCAGATGAATCGTCCGAAGAGCAGCCCGCCGCAGAGAAACAGGCCGGCGGAAAGCGCGGCGTAAAACACCTGCCAGCGCGCCATGATTTTCAGCCGGCGCGTCACCACCAGCGCCGGGGCCAGCGAGGCGCCCAGCAGCATGAACGGCATGCTCACCGCCAGCTGTTGCAGGATGCGGCCGCTATCTTCCCACCCGGCGCCGAGATAGAGACGGAAGAACCAGGGGCCCAGCGCATAGATCGCCACGCCGCCCAGCGCGCCCAGCATGCCCACGCCCAGCAGCACCTTCGAGAAAAACGGCCAAAGCATCTCGCGCCGGTGCATGCGCGCCGCGAGATGCTTCATCAGCACCTGGCCGATGCAGGCCGAGGCAAGGATGATACTGCCGCTGAGCAGGTTGCGGGTGACGGAAAAATGCCCCGTCTGCGCCAACGTGTAGTTGGCGGTGATGGCGATCAGCGGCAGCTGTAACGCCAGATTGTTGAAGGTGGCGGGAATGCTGCCGAACAGCGGAAACTCGCGGTAATGATGCATGGCCGGCAGGGCATACCGCCGGCCATGCAGCCGCTGCAGCCGGAAGCCGTGGCGATAGGCGCTCGCCATGCCCCAACATGCTGCCAGCGACACCGCCAGCATGAAAGCATAAAGCAGCCCGTACGGCAGATGCGCCAGCCCCAGTGCGATGGCCAGTCCCGCATTGCACAGCGCATGCACCAGCCGGATGCTGGATTGCCGCGCATGCCGGCCCGCCCGCAGCAGCCAGTAATTCGCGATGTTGCCGAGCGAGCCGCCCAGCAGCGCAAACGGCAGCGCCACCAGCCAGATGGGCGACGCCGTAGGCGTGAGATAGCGCATGATCAGCGGCCAGGTGAAACTAAGGACCGCCACCACCAGCAGCGTGCTGCTCGCCGCCAGCCATATGGCGATGCTGGCCAGCATCCGCGCCCGGCCAGGCTGGCGCGGATGAGCGATAGCCTGCTCGTAATAACCCGTGGAAAGCGGCGCGGTTAGGGATGCCGCCATCATCACCAGCGCCAGCATCGCAAAGGTTTCGGGACTGTAGAGGCGGCTGAGCACGGGCAACGCCAGCAACGGCACTAACTGCACCAGCATCGTACCGCCCATCAGCACCGTCACGCCCTGCAGGAAGCCGGAACGGCGCAGCTTTTGCAAAATGGTGAGCCTAGCAGACATCCGCCTGCTGTAAGCCCTCGGCCGGCATTACGCAACGGTTGCTTTTCGCATATCGGCCACTAGCATACGCCGTATGAAATTATTCCGCTTCATCTGCAGCGATTTCGGCCTTTTCCTTATCAGCTTCGTGCTGCTCGCGCTGGCGGGCATCGGCATCGAGACGATGCTGGTCCCCCATTTTTTCCCGCAGCTGGACGATGGTGCAGGTCTGATGATCAACAGCGATGCCGATACGTACCATCATTTCGCCATGCAGGTGCTCGACGATATGCGCACGCGCGGCCTGGCCGGATGGCAGCTGTCGCCACACGGCGCCGCCATCAGCGGGCTGATCGCCCTGCTTTATTATGTCACCGTCCCCAGCCCGCTGGTGTGGGTAGTCGTTTCCGCAGCGTTCTGCGGGTTGGCGGTGATGACGCTGCTGCGCATAGGCATGCTGTGCGGCGTCGCCCGGCAATGGATGTGGCCCGCCGCGCTAAGTCTCATTTGCTTTCCATCCGCCATGCTCTGGTTCACCCAGCTAGGCAAGGATGGCATCTATGTGCTGGGCCTCTACCTTATCATCGCCAGTTGGATTGAACTGATCCTCACCCCTTCCCATGCCGCCGTCAGGCCGTGGGTCAGCTGGGTGTCGGGCGCTGCGGGCATGGCCTGCCTGCTGCTAGCGCGCCCTTATATGCTGATGATTCTGGCCGCCGGCTTTGCCGTGGTTGGCATCTGCTGGACCTTGCTGCAATGTTTCCGCTCACCCGACCGCCGCCACCTGCTACGACAGTTGCTGACGATCGCTGTCTGGATCGTTGCGCTGTTCATCGCTTCGCACGCATTTAAAGGTAACTTCAATAGCTGGGACAGCGTGCAGAAATATATGACGGAAAGCGCGCCGCTGCCGCCATCCAAAGTCGACCGCTGGCTGCCGGGCATGCAGAAATATACCACCAGTCTTGTCCGCTATCGCCTGAGATTCCTGGACCTCTACCCCCATGCCAACAACAATATCGACCCGCAATCAATCCGCTCGGCGGATGACCTGCTGCCCTACCTGCCGCGCGCCATTGCCGTCGCTTGCTGCCAGCCTTTGCCTTTCGGCGATAACGGTATGCTGCCCGGCGCCAGCCAGACGATCTTCTCGCGCCTCATGCAGCTTGAGACCCTCATCATCTGCAGCGGCCTGCTCTGCACAGCATGGGCCGGCGCGCGCGGCAAGGTCCCCACCGCTGTTCTGGTAACGGTGCTGGCCCTCACCGCTTTCGTACTGCTTCCGGCAGTCTATATCGGCCCCAACCTGGGCACCCTGCACCGCGCGCGCTATGGATTGCTGATTATGCTGGCGTCGATTGGCTGGGGGCATGTAATACAGGCCTGCTTAGGTTCCCGCCGCACAATCGAGTCTGCATGACCCAACCGCTGACGATCCTGCATATCACCAACACCGACTGGCATTTTGTGAAACATGTGTTGCCGGCCGTGCGGCTGCAGCTGGAAGCCGGCCACCATGTGCATGGCGCTTTCAACATGACTGACCCGGCAGTCATGGACCTGTTGCGCCGGGCCGGCGTTACCTATCACCCGCTGCCGTTTCACCGCAGCAGCATCGCCCCCTGGCAATTGCTGCGCGAGTGGTTCGCCACCGCCCGGCTCATTCGCCGGCTGAAGCCCGACATGGTGCGCACCTCCACCTGGAAACCGCTGACGGCGGTGGGCGTCGCCCGCCAGTTCGCGCCTGGCTTCAATGCCTGCTACGCTATTCCCGGCCTCGGCTATATGTTCCTCAACCACACGGCCAAGGCGCTGGTGGCCCGTCGCTCGGTGAACGCACTGCTCATCCGCATCGCCCGTCGCTCGCGCACCCGCTTCGAAGTGCTGAACGGCGACGACCGCCGCTGGCTTGCCGAATTGATCGGCAACCGCGCGCCCATCGATCTGCTGCCCGGCCTCGGGGTGGACACCGACCATTTCACCGCCCTGCCCTTGCCGCCGGCGCCGCCTTACATCTTCGTGCTCGCCGCGCGCCTGCTGTGGGACAAGGGTGTGCGCGAATTCGTCGAAGCCGCGCGCCAGCTGCGTGCCGAGAACGCGCCCGTGCGGCTGGTGCTGGCCGGCCCGTTCGACCCCGGCAACCCGCGCGGCATCAACCAGCGCGAAATTGACCAGTGGCTGCAGGAAGGCGTGGTGGAATATTGGGGCAACGCCGAGGATATCCGCACCGTCTGGGCGAAAGCGCATGTCTGTGTGCTGCCGTCCTACCGCGAGGGTCTCAGCATGGCGCTGATCGAAGCCGCCGCCTGCGCCCGCGCCATCATCTGCTCGGATGTCAGCGGCTGCCGCGAAACCATCCGCGAGAACCAGAGCGGCCTGCTGGTGCCCATCGGCGATGCCGGCGCCCTGACTGATGCCATCCGCAGCTATGCCGAGAAGCCCGAACTGCTGCTCAGCCACGGCGAAGCCGGCCGCCATCGCATAGCGACGCGCTACGGCATCGGCATCGTGCAGCAGATGTTCCTCAATCGCGCCGAGCAGTTCGCCTGATGCCCGGCCGCGTTCTCCTGAGTTTAGAAGATGTCACCCTCACTATGGGTAACCGGCTGCTGTTCGAGGGCATCGGCCTGCATATCTGCGAGGGCGACAAAATCTGCCTGATCGGCCGCAATGGCGCCGGCAAAACGACGCTGATGCGCCTCATCATGCAGGAGTTGGAGCTCGATTCCGGCATCCGCTTCCTCTACCCGGGCGCCACTATCGGCTACCTGGCGCAGCAGGTGCAGTTCGACCCTGCCATGCGCATCCATGATTTCGTAATGAACGGCCTGCCGGAAAAAGAACGCACCGAAGAGCGCGGCCATCGCGCCGATATGGTCATCACCCCGCTGGGCCTTGACCCCACCGCGCCGATGGGCCATCTCAGCGGCGGCCAGCTGCGCCGCGCCGCGCTGGCCCAGGCACTGGTCGCCGAACCGGATATTCTGCTGCTCGATGAGCCGACCAACCATCTCGACCTCGAAGCCACTTTGTGGCTGGAGAATTTCCTCTCCCGTACCAAAAGCGCGGTGATTTGCGTCAGCCATGACCGCGCCTTCCTGAACGCCTTCACCCATCGCGTGTTCTGGCTGGAAGGCGGGCGGGTGCGCAGCTGCCCCACCGGCTATGCAGGATTCGAGGAATGGGCGGAAACCATCCTGGAATCCGAAGCGCGCACCATCAAGAACATGCAGAAGAAGATGGATGCCGAGATCGATTGGACGCAGGGCGGCGTCACTGCCCGCCGCAAGCGCAACCAGCGCCGGCTGAACGAGCTGCACCGCTTGCGCGACAAGCTGCGCAACGATAAGGCCGCCTACGCCGCCAAGACCAAAGCCATCGACATGGACCCGCTGAAGCCGACGCCCAGTTCGAAGATCGTCGCCGAGTTCAAGCATGTCAGCAAAACCTTCGAGCGCGACGGCAAGCAGATTCATATTCTGAAGGATTTCTCACGCCGCATTATCCGTGGCGACCGCATCGGCATTCTGGGCCGCAACGGCTCGGGCAAATCCA
>FTIZ01752038.1_pt1 | contig 78477 bp, 77 predicted proteins | sample 1658381 | NCBI WGS metagenome assembly FTIZ01 (sample SAMEA3914822, study PRJEB12502) | metagenome | biome: forest; material: soil | place: USA | collected 2012-03-12 | depth 0.1 m
ACGACGGCCTGCCACGCGGCTTCCTGGCTGTCGCGGTCGTAGAGGTGTGGCTGGCGCTGCACCTCAATTGGTCCTGAGAATTTCCCTAGGGCCGATGCGAAGAATAGCCCTGAGACGTCGGTTCCGAACTCCGACGCCTGGAGATATCGACGAGCCGCGGTCTCCGGCGTCTGATTCATGCCGGGAATGAGGTTCACAATCGGGATCATAAGATACTTCAGCGCCGGGCCGGCGTTTCGCACCACCTTCGTGGCAGTCGCCCCACCCGGCGAAACAGCGTACACGGCTATGCCGGAAGGAAGCCGGCGCGCCAGCGCCGCAACCCACCAGGCGATAATGAGCTTCGCGTCGGCATACGCATTGTTTGGTACGTATTTCACGGTTGGCCAGCCATGTATTAGGGCCGTGATAGCTGCTTTCCGGTCCCCGTGATAGTGCTCGGCCGCGAAAGCCTGCACGTCGGTGTAGCGGAACATCGGCACGCCCCCTCGGGCTGGTTCCGCGCCGGCGATGACAATCCGCGCGTCGTGGCTCAGCAGGCTCGCGCGGAGCAACCCGACAGTTAGTTGATGATGGCCGATCAGCGGGGCCTGAACCTCCTCGATGCCTGCCGCAGTAAGCACGCGCTTCTTACCCGGGATCATGCCGGCATTCAGCAAGAGGAAGTCGATCGGCCGACCGCGCTTGACCAGTTCGGCGAGGGCAGACTGCACGCTGGACGGCTTGTCCAAATCCATCTCCAGAGGCGTGAAAATCTGTCTTTTGGTCTCGGCCGCGAGTTGGGCGGCTGTTTCCTGGATCTTAGCCAGGCTACGACCAGTGACGATGATTTCCCGCCAGCCCTCTTTGGCAAGAAGGCGAGCCGCTGCCTGACCGAGCCCGGAAGTGGCGCCGGTGACGAGAGCGATCGAATGTTCCATGGCCGACTCCGTGGTAAGCGTCAGAAGTCCAGCCGCATGCCCCACGAGGCCGAGCAGACTTGCTATTTTTGAACTGTTTAGTTATATATTCGGGTAAAGGTAATGGTCAAGGATTTTTGAACTGAATGTTTCAAAATAGTGCCAAACCGCGTGGGCGGCCGCGCGGCTTCGATGAGAGGCAAGCGCTCGAAAAGGCGACGCAGGTATTCTGGTCTAAGGGCTACGACGGCGTGACGATCGACGATCTCGTCGCCGGAATGGGTGTGGGTCGGCCGAGCCTTTATTCAATCTTCGGGGATAAGCGGACGATATTCATGCGGGCCCTTAAAGCCTACGCAGAGAAGAAGGGTGCGGGCGCTGCGAAGGCGCTCTTTGCTTCGCCCGATATTCGTGAGTGCCTCACCGGCTTCCTGAAGCACGCCGTAGAAAGTGCGACTAAGGTGGGATCAGCCCGGGGATGCCTTCTGGTATGCGTCGCTCCTCTGGTCGACGACGCTGAGGTCAGGCAGTTTCTGAAGGACGCCACGGCGGGTGGCATGGCGCTTGTGGAGCGCCGTTTCCATGACGGGATCACAGCAGGAGAAATCCCGTCTGACTTTCCTGCTGCCGCGCGCGCAAGCCAGGTTACCGACCTCGCTCGCGGTCTGACGATGCGTGCGCAAATGGGCACACCGCGCGTGACGCTACTCAACGACGCCGAAGAAGCTGCCGACTTAGTGCTCATGCCGCGGCGTGGAAATCGAAAATCAGAAGATTGAAAAGGTGTTCCCGTCCTTGGCGGATCCGCTTATGATGTTTTGCTCGCGGAGCACTTTAGCTACTGGTAAAACGCGACCAGTTGCGGTTCACGATCAGAAGGATGTCCCCCATGGGCAAGGTACGCGTAGCGGGGTTTGGAGTGTCCATTGACGGCTTCGGAGCCGGCCCGGACCAGAGCCTGGAGCATCCGCTCGGCAAACGTGGCGGGGAGTTGCACAATTGGTTCTACCCGACCCGGGCCTTTCGATCGATGATCGGGAAAGACGGCGGAACTGAAGATCGTTTCGCCAGCGCCGCGATGGGTGGCTTTGGCGCCTTCATCCTCGGCCGTAATATGTTCGGTCCGGCCGGCGACGACTGGGGCGGACCTGACTGGAAGGGCTGGTGGGGCGACAATCCCCCGTATCACGCGCCGACCTTCATCCTCACCCACCACGCCCGGGCGCCAATCCTAATGGAGGGCGGGACGACATTTCATTTTGTCACCGACGGGATCGAGGCGGCACTCGCCCAGGCCAAGGCCGCTGCTGGCGACCTGGACGTGAAGATCGGCGGCGGCGTTTCGACGGTCCGCCAATACCTGCTCGCAGGAGCGATCGACGAGTTGCACCTGGCGCTGTCGCCCGTCGTTCTGGGTCGTGGTGAAATCCTGTTTGCAGGTATTGACCTGCCAAGCCTTGGCTATCGGGTGACGGAGGCAGTCCCAACGGAACTGGCGACCCACCTTGTGCTGAGGCGCTGACCGTCGTGAACGGATCGGGGCGCTTCAGCCCGATCTCCAGTCTAAATCGAAATTTGTGTTCGTTGCTACCGGATCCCATCCAGGAGGGTGCAAACGTCCGCTTCGGGCGCTTCGGAGACATGCACGATTGATATCTTTCCGCCCGACGAATGCGAAAACTACTTCAGGAACTCAGGTTATGCTTCAACTCAAAATCGTAACGCTCTAGGGTGTGTACTCAATCATCTTTTCGAATTGTGTGAAGCGTGATTCACTGTGGCCGGAGGTGTTCGGTCATGTCGAAATCCAAGACGCTTTACTGGTTGTCGGATTTGGAGTGGTCAGCGATTGAGCCACACTTGCCACGAGGACGCAGCGGCGCACACCGTGTGGACGATCGCCGCATTGTCAGCGGCATCGTTCATATGCTTCGATCTGGCGCGCGATGGCGAGATTGCCCTTCAATCTATGGACCGTATACGACGGTCTACAATCGCTTCAATCGCTGGAGCCGTCAGGGTGTGTGGAGCCGTGTTTTCTATGCGCTGACAGGGAAAAGCGACATAGTCAGCGGTGCGATAGACGCCACATACATCAAAGTACATCGCTCCGCTGGCGGGGCAAAAGGGGGGCTTTCGATAACGCCATCGGAGCTTCCCGAGGGGGACGAACAACCAAAATCCATGCCTTGACCGACGAAACCGGACGACCACGCGCCCTAGTTTTAAGCGCAGGCAATACCCATGACCTTGTCGGGGCCGCTGCCGTCTTGAAACTCGTGCCAACACCCCGAAAGCTACTGGCTGACAGGGCTTACGATGCCAGAAAGCTGCGAGACTGGCTTGCTGCGCGGGGGTGTGAAGCTGTTATTCCACCCAACCCAACACGAAAACATCCCGCTTCCTATGACCCTGTCGCTTATCGAAGCCGAAATCTGATCGAGAGAATGTTCTGTCATCTCAAAGACTTCAGACGCATCGCAACGCGATACGACAAAAAGGCAGACAACTTCTTATCTGCCATTCTTATCGCCGCCACGTTCATGTGGTGGGTTCCTATTGAGTCCAGACCCTAGATCGCAAAGTTCGGCAGATAGGGTGGACTCCCTATGCGTCGTATGAGCCTCGAAGCTCGCGCCGTCGCTGTTGCCGGAGCCAGTAAGCTCAGTTAAGGGGCGATATGACCAAGCCGTCTGATGTCGCTATCCGTATCCAAAACCTGGCGACCCGTTTTTTGCGGCGTGCCCGCCTGATGGACGACGGGTCAAGCTTGACCAGCTCCCAATATTCAATCCTCAGCACGCTTAACGCCCATCCGGACACTGCCTTGACCGACTTGGCCCGGCTCGAGGGTGTCAGCCATCCGACCATGAGTCGGGCCATCGCGACCTTGATCAAGAAGGGTCTCGTCGAGCGGCACGCCGACGTTTCGGACAAGCGCAGCAGCAGCCTGACGCTGACCGCGTCTGGCCGAGACAGTTATTTTTCCATCTACTCCCGCCGGCTGGCGCTGATCGAAATCGTCATCAAGCAGCTGAAGCCCGAAACCGTCACCGACCTGCTCCAAACGCTCGAAAACATCGGACTTGACCCTTCTTAAAATACGTAGCAATGCTACGCATATTGAAAGGGACGGTTCCGATGAAGGTTCGATCTGTTGTTTTGGCGGGGATAGGTGTCGCCGGCCTGGCACTTTACGCAATCAACGTATCATGGTTGGCGCCCGTGCCAACGGAAAAACCTCAACTGCTGGCGCATCGAGGCGTCTATCAGCGCTTCAATGGCGAGGGCCTCGGCGATCAGGGGTGCACAGCGCAGCACATCTATAAGCCGACAAACGACTTCCTCGAAAACACCATACCGTCGATGCAAGCCGCAGCCGCCGACGGTGCGGACACGATCGGCGTAATGGTTCACCCTACGTCTGACGGGCAATTCGTCGCCTTCCATGACTGGACGCTCGACTGCCGTACCGACGGACACGGCGTAACGCGCGACCATACGCTGGCCGAGCTGAAAGCCCTCGATGTCGGCTATGGCTATACCTATGACAAAGGCCATACCTTTCCGTTTCGGGGGCGATTCAAAGGTGCGATGCCGACCCTTGCCGAGGCCGTCGACGCTGTGCCGAACACCAGGTTCCTTATTGTGATCAAAAGCAATGACGCAAGCGAGGCCGACCGACTCGACGCCTATTTGAAAGCTCACCCCGAGATCGATCCAAAGCGCCTTTCCATAAATGCCGCCGGCGACAAGCCGGCGCAACGCATAGCTCAGCTTCGTCCGGACTTAGGCGTGATCAGCAAGAAAAGCGTTAAAGCCTGTGCGTTGGGCTACTTCGCCTTGGGCTGGAGCGGCTATATGCCGAAGTCCTGTCGACATACGATGATGCTTTTACCTTCGAACTATGCGTGGTTAGCCTGGGGTTACCCCAATCGGCTTCAGGCGCGCTTCAAAGCCGCCGGCAGCTACATCTATCTGGTCGGACCTTATCGGCAAAAAGGCGACGAGGTGGACGGTATCAATACCCCCGATGAACTGGCAATAATCCCTAAACATTGGGGCATGGGCATATGGACCGACGCCGTGGAAACGATAGGTCCTCTGATAAAAGGGAACACCAACGCGTCTAAACGCAGCTCGTCCTAACGAAACCGCCGTCGGTCGCATGAGTATTGCGGGGCGCAGAGCGCGCTGCCACGCTTCCTGTCATCACAGGGAGACCACCATGTCCGGCGTATCGAAGACCCGCCTCGTTCTGTTACGAGGCACATATCTCGTCATAGCGATCTATCTCGGCAGCTCGATCGTCCCGCTCTTGTTTCATCACACAGTGCATTGGGACATCATGCACGGTGTCGGCATTTGTTTGCTGAGCGCGATGGTGCCTCTGGTCATCGTTGGCTTGCGCTGGCCGCTTCAGATGTTGCCCGTGCTCCTGTTCGAGCTCATATGGAAAACGACCTGGCTGGCAGCGGTCGCGCTTCCGATGTGGAGGGCGGGTGGCATCGATGCCGACACCATGGAGACGGTAAAAGCGTGCGGTCTCGGGCTCGTCCTCTTCCCGCTAATCATTCCCTGGCCTTATGTTTTCAGGACCTATGTCCTTGGCCAGACCGTAACCAGCGGGGCCGCCCAATGAGCCCAGGTGCTTCGTCCCAACCGTCGGCCCGCCTGGCGGGTCTCCTCTACCTGGTTGTCATCGCCGCGGGGGTCTTCGCTGAAATGGCCGTACGCGGCGGCCTAGTCGTGAGCAACGACGCCGTCGCCACCGCTCGCAACATCATGGCGAATGAAACGCTCTATCGGCTTGGCTTCGCCGCCGAATTGGTGGCCCTGATGTGCAATATACCGCTTGCCGTGATTTTCTACGACCTCTTCAAGGTGGTCGACCGTCGCGCCACGCTTTTGGCGGTTTTCGCATCCCTTGTCGGTACGGCCATCGAAAGCGCCGATCTGCTCAACCACGCGGCGCCGCTCGGTCTGCTATCGGGCGCGAGCTATCTGAAGGCTATACCTGCCGGAATGTTGCAGGCACAGGCCTATCTGGCGCTCGCCCAGTTCGAGCTCGGCTTTTCAATCTGCCTCGTCTTCTTTGCCATGTTTTGCCTGGCCTTGGGTTATCTGATCGCGCGCTCGGGTTTCATGCCGCCTCTCATCGGCATCATCCTGGCTTTCGAAGGTGTCTGTTATCTGGTGGCCAGTTTCACGCACATCCTGGCACCGCACTATGTCCACCTGATCTTGCCTGTGCTGATGGTTTCCGCCCTCGGCGAGATTTCGCTTTGCCTGTGGCTGCTGGTCATGGGGGTCAATGTGGCGAAGTGGACGGCGCGCGCGTCGGCGATGTAGGATGATCGCATGCGTACCTTAGCCGTTCCCAAATTTCTCAAGACGATGTTCGGCTGGAAGCGCGTCGTGTTCGTCCTGATCTGCGCCAGCGCCATAGGAGGTTTGCTAAGCCTCGGCTGGGAGCATGGCGCCATGCTGGTTCTGCCGCGGACCGTGGCCCTGGCCGTTGCCGCCCTCATAATGTTCGGAGCATTCGAACAATGGCCCAGGGCTCTTCCTCCGTGGTGCGCTCGCTGGGTGCTGCAGGTTCTGGCCGTCGGGATCGCCATGCCGGTGCTCAGCTTCCTGATGTGGCGGTTATCGACGCCCGCCGGCGCGCCACCTTTCTGGCGCGTGCCTGACCGGATGACAGGATTCATGACCGTGGCGGGGATAGCCACGCTGCTGGCGCCATGGATCGCGCTCGGTGCGTTGGTCCGGCAGAAGGATGCCTTGGCGCGGCATCAGGCCTTGACGTTTCAGCTCGAGCGCAGCGAGCTGCAACGTCAAACGCTGGACGCCAGACTAAGCCTGTTGCAGGCGCAGGTGGCGCCGCATTTTCTGTTCAATACCTTGGCCAATGTGCAGGCGCTGGCGGACGCAGGCTCTCCGCGCGCGCCCGACATTTTGCGCAGCCTGACCGCCTATCTGCGCGCCGCGGTGCCACGCCTGGATGGCGGCGAAACGACGATCGGCCAGGAAGTCGATCAGACGCAGGCCTATCTCGAACTCATGCTGATGCGTATGCCGGACAGGCTGGCCTTTACGCTCGACGTAGACAAGGACGCGCGGGCCTTGCGCTGCCCGCCGATGACCTTGCTCACCCTGGTCGAAAATGCGGTTCGTCACGGCATCGATCCGAGTGAGGAGGGCGGCCGCATCGATGTCACTATAAAGCATACCGATGGCCGCTGCGTCGTTCGGGTCGACGACAGTGGCGCCGGCCTCGGCGGCACCGGCGGCCTGGGAACGGGATTGGCGAACTTACGCGAACGGCTGGCACTTCTGTTTGACGAGACAGTGAGGCTCGAGGTCCAGGGGCGGGAGCCGTGCGGCGTGATGGCCGAGGTCTCATTCCCCGCCAGGATAGCTGTCGCATGAGCCAGTACACTGCGCTCATTGCCGACGATGAGCCATTGCTGCGCGAAGCCCTTGCACGGCAGCTTCACCAGGTTTGGCCCGAACTGGAGATCGTGGCCCAGGCGCGGCACGGACGCGAAGCGGTCGAGCAGTTTGAGGCGATGAAGCCGGCCGTCTGCTTTCTCGACATCCATATGCCGGGCATCGACGGGATCGAGGCGGCGCGGATGATCGGCCGCAGGGCGCACCTGGTCTTCGTGACAGCGTTCGACCAATATGCGGTTGAAGCCTTCGAGAGGGGTGTGCTCGATTACCTGGTGAAGCCGATCGAGCTTGAGAGATTGAAAGAGACGGTCGCGCGCTTACAGGAAAGGCTGCAGATGGCGCGGCCAGCGCTGAATACAGAAGCCCTCCTGCAGGCGCTGACCGCGCGGCTGCAAACGGCGCCTGCGCCCTTGCGTTGGCTACGGGTCCAGATTGGACAGACTATCCGGCTGATCGCGACGGAGGATATAGATTACCTGCGTTCCGACGCCAAGTACACGCGTATTGCCTGGCGAGACAATGGCCGGCCGGCCGAGGCGCTGGTCCGAACACCGCTGAAGGACTTGACATTGCAACTCGACCCTGCGGATTTCGCTCAGGTCCATCGCGCGGTCGTCGTCAATCTGCATGCCGTCGGCCACGTTACCCGCAATGGAAATGAAACCGCCGACATCGCCTTGAAAGGCCGTACAGAGGTGCTTCCGGTCAGCCGCGCCTACCTGCATCTCTTTCGTAGCCTGTAGCCCTGATGACGGCGCTTGCCGCCAGGCCATAGCATGCGCGAGAGCCCGACATCTGGCGTCTCGAACAATGGAAGCGTGCGCATCCGGCTCTGGGCCTGGTGCACAAATCCGTCTGGACTGGCGGGCAAGCGGGGCCTGGAGTGCCAATCACGCTAGGGCACTTTCACTCCGGGTTGTTCATGACGCAAAAGCTTTCCAGAGTTGATTTATTTCGCGGCTGATATGTAAATCATGAAAAGTCCCAAATCTCGCGTAACATTAGACTTGCCGAATACAGAAAACTACCGGTGAACGGCCATTCTTTAACTTAAAATTATCCAAGCTCGCGGCATTGAGTGCGGTATCATAGTGATCGAGCCGCAAAGGAGCCAAGGGTGCAACATCTTCGCATGAAATCAAAGCTTCTCTTGCTGCTAGGCTTTGTCTGCCTGGTCCTGGTCGGTATATCCTTGTCGGGGTGGCTCAATCTGAACGCTTTGGACGGCGACGTCATGAAGGTCGACGCCGTCGATTCCGCCGCCATCAACGCCGCTCACATCCATCAGGATGTTCTGGCAATCAGCCGGGCAGAATACAGTATAGCGTCCGACCCGAGCGACGCGACGCTTCAGGAAGGATCGGACGTCCTTGAGCAAGCCAAGACAGACGTTGCCAACCGGTTTTCCGAAGCGGCGGCCACGGCCGATGGGGTCGAGAACGGGCAGCTTGACCAAATCCGATCCGGGTTTTCGGATTTCGTGGACAACGCCACCAGCACCTATTCGCTCGCTCAGAAGCTGCAAGCTGACGGGGTCGATGCGGGCGAGCAGCAACAGGTCGACGACCTGGTGCGATCTCATGAGCCTGCGGCGAAACAGTTCGAGGCCCTGGTCGCGGCCTACACCGACCACGTCGACAACCGCGGATCGGATCTTGCGCTTGCTTCGGAGAAAGAAGGAAAGCGGGCCAATCTTTTGACCCTCGTCGCTGTCGGCGCCGCCTTGGCGATCACGATGAGCCTTGGCTGGCTGCTGGCGACCTACGGTATTGCGCGCCCTCTGGCGCAGTCGGTCCGCGCTCTGGAACAACTGGCAGCCGGCAACCTGGATATCGAGATCGCCGGCACGGCGCGCGGCGATGAATGCGGCGACATAGCCAAGGGCCTGCTTATCTTCAGGGACAACGGGCGTCAGTCGCGCAAGCTCGAAGCGGAAGCTGCCCACCAGAAGGAGGCACTTGCGCGCGAGCGTCGCGATGCGATGCTGCGGCTCGCCGATGAATTTGAGAAATCCGTTGGCGGCATCGTTACGCTCGTATCGTCAGCGGCCACTGAAATGCAGGCCGCCGCGACCCAGCTGACAGCAACGGCCCAGGAGACGTCGGCCCAATCGTTTGCGGTTTCCTCCGCGGCCGAGGAGGCTGGAGCCAATGTGACTTCGGTCGCGGGCTCTGCGGAGGAGCTCGGCGCATCGATTTCCGAAATCGGCCGCCAGGTCGCGACGTCGTCGGAAATCTCGCAAGAAGCTGTCCGTCAATCTGCAACGGCTGCGGGTGTTGTTTCCGAACTTAACGCTGTTGCCTCCGGAATCGGCGATGTCGTCGACATGATTGCGCGTCTTGCGGCCCAGACGAACCTTCTCGCGCTCAATGCGACGATCGAGTCCGCGCGTGCCGGCGAAGCCGGGAAGGGGTTCTCCGTGGTTGCCTCCGAGGTCAAAACACTCGCCGCGCAAACCAAGACCGCGACCGATGATATTTCGGCGCGCGTAAGCCGCATTCAGCAGGCAACGGGCAGGGCGGTCACGGCGATCGAAGGTATCAGTCGGACGATTGGCGAGATCAGCACGACAAACGGCGTGATCGCCTCGGCGGTTCAGCAGCAAGGCGCCGCTACGCATGAGATCGTGCAGGCTGTCTCGCAAGTATCGGCCGGTACCGCCGAGGTGACGTCGAATATCGCCAGCGTCGCGCAGGCCGCCGAGGAGACGGGCGAGGCGGCGGCACAAGTCCTGAGCGCTTCGGGCGAGCTTGCCGGGCAGGCCGAGCGCTTGCATTCAGAGATGGAGCGTTTTCTGTCAAATGTCCGGGCGGCCTGAGGTCGCTGCATTGCAAGCAATCTGAAACCTGCAATCCGTCTTCACGCTGCTTCGGTCTATTTGTCGACCGCGTCTATGACGGCAAGACAAGCGTCAGAAAAGTCAGGACAGTCGCGCAGCGTGTGCCTATGGGCATTTTTTATCGTCTCCATTTTGGCCGAGAAATGACGATGACCTTCGATGTGGGCGGTTATCAGTTGCGAGATGCCGAGGCCGATCAGTACGATACCCGTCAAGAGGGATAGTTTTGCCACTCTGGAGTTGGCAGAAAATATGGACACTGGTTTGCTCCGCAACATGGGTCGGACGATACGCTGCCAACTTTACCGCGGCACTGTGCAAACGATTGCACCGACCCCTTAAATATCTGTTTACACGCGGGGTTAACGACAGCCGGAGCGGCACGAAGGCGCCGCTCACATCCATGAGATTTCCTAAGCCGAACAGGTCGAGTTGCGTCCTTTTTTGACTGACGAAACTGGACGAATTACCGAAGCTTAATTAGGCAGCGGTGTGACTGTTGAATAAGCTGGCGCATATTTTTCGGAGACGTCCCATGCGTTATCGCATCCCTTTTGCCATCGCTTTGCTTTGCCTGTTTACCGCTACAGCGCTTCAAGCTGCCCCTAAAACTGATCCGGTTACGTTTCCTGCTTACGATGACTACAAGGGTATGGCCCGTTATGCGCCAACTCCCGAGGCATATGCCGAAGCCATGAACGACAAGCGCTTTGTCATGGAACGTATTACCTATGAAAGCGATGGCCTACAGGTCTATGCATATCTCTATCGTCCGGCCGAACCCAAAGGCAAAATGCCCGTTATCGTGTTCAATCGCGGCAGCTATGTGCGCGACGATTTCTCACCCGAAGTATTGATGCCAGCGCATCGCCTGGCCCAACAGGGCTATCTTGTTATCGCGCCAATGCAGCGCGGTTCCGGCGGTGCGGCTGGCCATGATGAAATGGGTGGTGCCGATCTCGATGACATCTTCGATATATTGCCGGTGTTGAAGGATTTGCCATACGCGGACACCGCTCGTTTATTTCTCTATGGGGAATCGCGCGGTGCGATCATGACCATGATGGCTTTGCGCAAAGGTTTCCCCGCACGCGCAGCGGCGGTCTATGGTCTCACCGCCGACTTTTCGCATCTGGTCGGCAAGGACGCTCCGGCGCGGAGCATGGCTTCGCAAATTTGGCCTGACTTCGATAAAAATGAAGCGCAGATCGAGGATGATCGGTCGCCTGTTCGCTGGCCGCAGGACATCAACGTCCCGGTCTTGTTGATGAACGGTGCCGACGATACGAGCGTATCACCGACTGAGGCCATGGACATGGCGGCAGCGCTCAGCAAACTCCAGAAACCGTTCGAATTAAAAGTGTTCTATGGCGAGAAGCACGTACTGACCGGACGCGCCGCTGAACGCGATGCCGATGTGGTAACCTGGTTTCATCGCTTCGACACTCCAAATCCATAAACGAAAAGGGGGATGTGACCTCCCGGTTCAAGCTACCGCAATCGGGCGTTTCAACGTGCCGTAAAGCAGTTCAACCTCGCGGGGCATACGAACACGGCGACATCTGAGAAGGCGACAATACGGGCGACGACTTTCGCCGGCAGATCTAATGTGAATTCGGCTTAGGTTTATCGTAATATTCACGTCTTTTTGCGAGACTTTTAGGAAACGATACTCACCACAGGTAGCGGATCCTATGACGAAAAACCGGATTGCGCGTTTTTGGAGTTTCTTCGTTCGCCACAAAACAAGCGTCGGCGAACTCTCAATTCTAGCCGTGGTCATGGCGGCGGCTACCTATTTTGCCTACCATTTCGATGTCTTCGCCAACGAGAACCTTGCAACCGTCCATGAGCAACGGATCGAACTCGACGAAGTGTCGATGCTCTCCGGCATTCTCGCGGCCGGTTTGCTGATCATAGCGGTCCGCCGTTATTTCGAGCAGCAGCGCGAAACGCGCCGGCGCATCGAAGCTGAAAATTTCGCTCGCGCGCAGGCCCGCCGTTTCGCCAGCCTCCTTGAGGGTGTCAGGGACTACGCGATCGTCATGCTCGATACGAGGGGCCGCGTGACGAAATGGAACACAGGCGCCGAACAGATCACGGGTTATGAGGCGGCCGAAGCTGTCGGCAGGCCATATACCGAAGTGCTGGCGATGGATGAGCGGGCAGACGGCGACTATTCGAAGTGTATCGCGACGGCTTTACGCGATGGTCGCTATGAAGCCGAGCTTTCGGGTCTGCGCAAGGACGGCGGCCGATATTGCGGCCACTGCATCGTGACGCCGGTCCTCGACGAGGCCGATGACGTTCTGGGCTTTGCCTATGTCACCCAGGACATTACCCATCGTAAGGCCGACGAGCGCCGTATACTGGAAGTATCGCGCAATCTCGACGCGGCACTAAACCATATGTCGCACGGCCTTTGTGTCTATGACGCCGACGAGCGCCTGGTCTTGGCCAACGACCGGTTTCGGCAAATGTACGATTACGATTCCCAGGAATTGCAGCCCGGAATTACGTTTCGCGAGCTGACCATTCACGCGCTCAGGCGCCGCGATGGCGCGGAGCCCGACAAGGCGACCATCGATCATATTCATTTCCGGCACCGCAAGCTTATTGCCCAAGCCGATGGCGGGGGAATGATATCGAGTGATTTCGCCGGCAAGATCGTTGCGATCTCGCACCGGGCGATGCCAGGCGGCGGTTGGGTCTCGACATTCGAGGATGTCAGCGAGCGACACCGAAACGAAGCCCGCATTGCCCATATGGCGCGCCATGACGAATTGACCGGTCTGCCCAACCGGACGGAATTCGGTGGCCGGTTGGAAGAAATGCTCGGTCTTGCGGCTCGTTCCGCACACCAGGTGTGTGTGGTCGCGATCGATCTCGACGGTTTCAAGGGCGTCAACGACGAGCACGGCCATACGGTTGGCGACGAAGTGCTGAAGGTGCTGGCCACGCGCATGGGCGCAAGCCTTCGCGATGATGAAATCGTGGCCCGGTGCGGCGGCGACGAGTTCGAGGCTGCCAAACGCTACGCCCAACCGGCTGAACTGGATGACTTTGTCGCCCGGTTGAAGGCCAGTCTCTCCGCGCCGTTGCACATCGGCAGCCTTCCGATAGCGGTGCAGGCCAGTATCGGGGTGGCCCGCTATCCGGACGACGGTTTGTTGCGAGAGGTCTTGCTCAACAATGCCGATATAGCCCTGAACCGGGCGAAGACTACGATCGGCGACAAGATAGGCTATTACGAAGCCGATATCGGCGAAGCCGCCCGCGAACGCCGGTTCCTGGCGCACGATCTTGTCCGGGCCCTGCGCGATGGGGAATTCCGGGTCTTTTACCAAAAGCAGGTCTTGGTGACGACCGGCGAGATTACGGGATATGAGGCGCTCATCCGCTGGAAACATCCGGTGCGCGGGTTTGTCTCGCCCTTGGATTTCATCGGCGCGGCCGAGGAAAGCGGAGCCATTCTCGATATCGGCGCCTGGGTCCTTAGGACAGCCTGCGAAGAGGCCGCGACTTGGAATGGTGATCTCAAAATCGCAGTAAACCTGTCGCCCGTTCAGCTCAACGATATCCATCTGATCGACATCGTCCGCCAAGTGCTCATCGACACCGGGCTGAAGCCTGGCCGGCTCGAGCTGGAGATTACGGAATCGCTTCTGATCGATGATAAACTGCGCGCCTTGCATATCCTTCGGCAGATCAAGTCGCTTGGCGTCGCCATTGCGATGGACGATTTTGGCACCGGTTATGCTTCGCTCGATACGCTAAACTCGTTTCCGTTCGACAAAATCAAGATCGATCAATCCTTCCTGCGCGATGCCGAAACGAGCGGGCAGGCTCGCGCCATCATTCGTTCTATCATCGCCCTTGGTCGAAGCCTGCAGGTGCCGATTCTTGCAGAGGGCGTGGAAACGAACGAGCAGTGGCGTCTGTTGCGTGAAGAGGGCTGCGAAGAAGCCCAGGGCTATTTGTTTGGCCGCCCCGAAGAGACCATATTGACGACAAAAGGCCAAAACTTCGGTTGAGATCTGCTTCGCGTTAAACGACGAGGGCCTGCGGTGGAAACCGTCTGTCCTCCGCGAGCCAGGGGGGAATAGGCTGCAAGCGGAGGACAGGCGGTCGCAGATGCAGGGCTGGCCGCATCGGCACTTCTACCTAATCGCGAAGTTGTGCAGACGTCCAATCGTCCTGGCCGGTTTCGGAAGATTTCTGGGCATAACCGCTGTTGACGAATTCGAAGTTCTGCCGGTAGCCCGAGTTTTGCAGCAGGATTGTCGTTAGCGTGAAAGTTGTACCGAAAATGGAATTGGCTGAGCAAGTCGCAAACCCCGTAGATATTCATGTCGGCGCCCGCGTTCGGATGCGCCGCAAGTTCCTCAATCTGTCACAGACCGATCTTGCGGATGCGCTTGAGTTGACCTTCCAGCAGGTCCAGAAGTACGAGCGCGGCTCGAACCGGATCAGCGCGTCGAAGCTTTATCAGATCGCGAAAATGCTCCGAGTGCCCGTCTCTTATTTCTTCGACGGTTATGATGATGCGGGCCATGGCGACGGCTTTTCAGAGGTCGGGGCCGAACAATCCGTGCATCAGTTCTTGATGACAGCGGAAGGCATCGAGCTCGCGAACGCTTTTCCGCGCATCGGTTCTGCAAAGGTGCGCCGGAAGATCCTGGACATTGTGAAGGCCTTGGTAGAACCCGACTAAGCGACGATCGACAGGCGCGCCATCGATGGGCGCCACGCCGTTAACGCGAAATATACTGAACATTACAAGGTTAGCGATAGTTGTGGTGTTCGCATAGGGCGGCGCTCGCTTATAGGAGATCGTCCGTTGTTGTACGCGTACCATGTCACTTTGCCCCGTCCCCAGGAACAAACAATCGAGGCCATGTGTCGCGCTGCCAATAGCAGCTGCGACGAGGATGCTGGCGCGTGTGCCGTAGAGCTGGCCAGCCTTATCGAGGAAATTTCGCCAAGCATTACCGTCCATCAGCGCCAGCTGTTGCTTCGAGCCGGCGGCTACGTCGTGCAGGGTTTCCGGCGGGCGCATCCGCAACTCTATACGCAGCGCCTCAATCTTTATCGCGCGAGCATAACGAAGAGCTTGGACTAGCACCTAATGGCAACACCGACCAAGGTCGCAGCGCAGAGAGTTGCAAACCGGCAACCCGGCCGTACCTGGGTTTTCACCCCGTCAATTCCTCGATCTTCGCTTTGATAAAGTTCGCAGCCTGGCCGGCTGTGATTTTTGGCGGGACGAAGGTGGCGGACGCGTCGATCATGACGTCGAGGATGAAAGGCACGGGGCTGCCCAGGCCGCGCAGGATCGCCGCATCGAGTTCGGCCGGATCGGAAACGCGCACGCCGTCGCCGCCGCAGATTTCGGCAAAGGCCGCAAAGTTGGGATTGTGCAGATCGGTCTCGTAGGCCGGCATGCCCTTGGCTTCCTGCTCCTCCTCGATCATGGCCAGGCGCTGGTTGTTGAAAACCACAATCAGCATCGGCAGCTTGTACTTCACGGCGGTCGAGAAATCGGTCATCAGCATGGAAAAGCCACCGTCGCCCGTGAGCACGATGACCGGCCGTTCCGGATAGGCGAGCTTGGCGCCGATGGCGGCACCTTGCGAAAACGCCATGGTGGCCAGCATGCCGGACACGGTGAACCTCTGGCCTGCTTTCATTTGCAGGTAGCGCGCGGTCCATCCGGTCACCTCGCCGGTGTCGCAAACGAAAACCGCGTTGGCAGGCGCCGCATCTCCGACCGCGTGGGCGAGCCGTCCGGGGTGTATCGGGCTGCTTGTGTTCGTAATGTCGTGTTCCATTTCGTCGCGCCACACACGGACGCGGCCCTGAACTTCGGTGAGGAAGCTTTGATCATCCTTTGCCGCGACCTTCGGCAGCAGCCGCTCGACCACCGCGCCGGCATCGCCCTCGATGCCGCAATCGATAGGGATGCGTTTGGCGATCTGGCGCGGATCGAGATCGATCTGGATCGCCTTTATCTTTTTGGGCAGGAACTCGACGTAGGGAAAATTCGTTCCGATCATGAGAAGAAGATCGGCGTGGGCCAGCGCGTGCACCGACGGCTTGATGCCCAGGTTGCCGATGCCGCCGATAGAAAGAGGATGGCTCTCCGGAAACAGCTCCTTACCACGTAAAGCGTGGATGACCGGCGCACCCAGGCGACCCGCCAGCTCCAAAACCTTGTCCTCCGCGCCCTTGCAGCCAAGACCGGCGAGAATGACGGGCTTATGGCTTGCATCGATGAGCTTCGCTGCCTGGTCGATGGCCGCATCGACGTCCGGCAGGGTGCGCAGATCCGGGACCCGCACGTGCCAGCGATCGGCCTGGGGAACCGCCTTGGTCGACAGGTCGAGCGGAATGTTGATGTGGGCGACGCCCCTGCGTTCGAGCGCCGCCTGAATAGCCTGGACGGCGACATAGGGCAGATGTTCCGCGCTCGTGACGACCTGGTTATAGACCGCTACGTTGCTGAAGAGAGCGTGGAGATCGACTTCCTGCTGGTAGTCGCTGCCCAGGTTGGCCGTCGCGACCTGGCCGGTAATGGCCAGGACCGGGGCGCGGTCGCATTTGGCATCGTAGAGCGCGTTGAGAAGGTGGATGGCGCCGGGGCCCGAGGTACCGGCACATACGCCCAATTTGCCGGTCAGTTTGGCTTGGCCGACGGCAGCGAAGGCACCCGATTCCTCGTGATTGACGTGGATGAACTCCACGGCTGACTGCTTCCGGATGGCGTCGGTGAGCGCATTGATGGAATCGCCCGGGACGCCGAAAATGTGACGAACGCCCGCTTCGCCCAGGAGGCGCACGAGGACATCGCAGACATTAGCCATGGTGCTCACCATGGGTATGAAGAAAGGTCGCGACGGCCGAGCGAGCATCTGGTGAGTGCGGACCGGCGGCGGCCTCAAACAGGCTTTCCTGGACGTCCCGCGGGAGATTTTCCCAACAGGAGACGACGGCGGCGCCGAGACTGACCAGCATGGCGCGCTCGTTCTCATCGAAACTTTCGCCGACACCAAGATTCCATTTCAGATAGCGATTGCCGCCATCTTTCTGCGGCTGGTCGCGAGTGGGGTCGACCGACAAGTCGCCGGGGGGAGGCAGAGTGGCATTTTCCATGGTAGCACCTCGCGAAACTCCACGAGACTTATCAGCCGGCCCGTAAAATTCGTTTGCCGGGTAAGGGTCGCGATGATCAAAAAGAGATAAGCCGAACTTTCGTTCCTGGCGGCGAAACCCTTCAGATAGGGCGGTTGCGCTCCGAGGCGAGCGCTTAGCGACCATTATGGACTTGTGTGGGCTGGACGATCATCGCCCGTAGGTCTGAAGGCGCCAGGGTATAGATGGGAACTGCGCGTTCATGGTTGCGCTAACATTTCACACATGAAAACCGCCGACTTGTGACTTGTAAATCCGATCGATGTGCGTTTTAGTCCGACAAAATAGGCCGACACGAATCAAGGATGTCAGAGCCGTTGAGAGGAATACCCAGATGCACCTGAGACGCACACTGGCCGGCGCTGCGATCGCCGGCCTTTGTTTTGCTGGCTCTGTCCATGCGCAGGTCGCGACGGACCAAACGGCCATTGCCGCTTTCCCCGTCCATCTTGTGATAGACGCCGCCAAGATGCAGCGGCCGATCAGCCGGTACGAGTACGGCATGTTCGTCGAGCCTATCGGTCGCGCAGTCGACCGCAGCCTCTGGGCCGAGATGCTGGACGACCGCAAGTTCTATTTTCCCATTCTTCCTGAGGGCCAGGATGCGCCGTCGCGTCCAAGCCCTTTCACGGGGCCCGATCGACGCTGGCGTCCGATGGGACCGGCAGAGTCGGTCGTCATGGACACGGCCGCGCCCTATACCGGCGATCATAGCCCCCGCATCATGCTTGCCGGCAGCGATGCCCGTGGCATCTCGCAGTCGGGCCTGAGTGTCGTCGCTGGAAAGGCGTACACAGGCCGGATCGTCGCCGACGTCCCCCAGGGTGTCCATCTTACCGCAACCCTGGTATGGGGCGACGGCCCCGCGGATCGGCAGAACATCAGCATTGCGGCCGGCGGCAAGGGCTGGAAGACCGTGCCGCTAAGCTTCAAACCGTCGGCAAACACCGACAAGGCGACCCTGGAGATTTCCGCGACGGGCGAGGGAAGCTTTCGCGTCGGGGCAGTGTCGCTTATGCCGGCCGACAATGTCGAAGGCTGGCGCGCCGACGCTATCGCGCAGCTTAAAACACTTCATTCCGGAATGTGGCGGCTGCCAGGCGGCAACTTCCTGTCAAACTGGGATTGGCACGACGCCATCGGACCACGCGACGCGCGGCCACCCATGTTCGATCATGCCTGGAGTGCGGTCCAGGCCAACGACATCGGCATGGACGACTGGATGACGCTAACCCGCCTCATAGGGGTCGATCCTTACGTTACTGTCAATGCCGGCCTGGGCGACGCCAATTCGGCGGCCGAGGAGGTGGAATATCTGAACGGCCCGGCAACCAGCTACTGGGGTGGCCAGCGGGCAAGGAATGGCCACCCGGCGCCCTATGGCATCAAGTACTGGAACATCGGCAACGAGCCTTACGGCGACTGGCAGATCGGCAAGACCAAGCTCGATTATTACGCCATGAAGCACGAGGACTTCGCTCGTCGCATGAAGAAGGCCGATCCGTCGATCACACTCATCATGTCGGGCGCGATGCCGGACCAGCGCAAATGGCCGGGCGTCGATAAGGAAAACTCCAATCTCGACAGCATCCAGCCCAAGTTCGGCACGGAACTCGACTGGACCGGAGGCATGCTGGCAAAGGACTCCGACTGGTTCGATGGCGTCACCGAGCACTGGTACGACACAGCGGAGCAGCGACCAGACGCTGCACGGGACGACGAGTTGATCGAGTTCGCCCGTCAGCCGTCGAACAATGTGCTGATGAAGGCGAAGGAATGGGACATCTACCGCGCGAAGTATCCGGTCATCGACAAGAAGGACATGTTCCTGGCGATCGACGAATACGCGTATTTCCCGGCTCCGCCCACCTTGAAGCTGTCGCTTGCCTATTCGATGGTGCTGCAGGAGATGCTGCGCCACACCGACGCTATTCGCATGTCGGCCTTCACCATGGGGCCGTCGACGCTCGACGAGACGCCGACGGAGGCCACGCTCAATTCGACCGGCCTGGTGTTCAAGCTCTACGGCGACCATTTCGGTGAGGGCGTAATTCCGGTTTCCGTCACGGGCGACACGCCTTGGCCGGCCCCGAAATATCCGGTCGGCCTGGACCATCCGCAAGTCGTCGCCGGTAGTTCCACCTGGCCGGTCGATATCATCGCGGCATTAAGCCCAGACAGGAAAAAGCTGATTATCGGCGCGGTCAATGCAACGTTCGAGGACCGTCCTTTACAGTTGAGCCTCGGCGCCCTGCAGGTCGGCGCTGGTACAGCGTACAGGCTGGCCGGAGCTTCTCTCGATGCCGCCAATAAGGTCGGGCAAACGCCCGGCGTTACGATCGTGAGCAATCCGGCCGCGATCGTGAATGGCAGCCTGACCGTACCCGCGACATCCACCGTGATCTACGAGTTCGACATCACCGGCGGCCTTTAGGCCGGGAGGAGACATCCATGAACATGCTTCGATTTGCCGTCGTTCTACTCGCCCTGAGCGCTCCCGTCGCCTGGGCCCAGGTCCAAACTATTGTTCCGCCCGTCGTCCAGGGCGCGGCGCCGGTCTTCGAAGAGCATATCAAGGTTCATAGTTCGGCTCTGGAAGGCAATCTGGAAGGTGAATCCGCCGATCGGGATGTCGTCGTTTACCTGCCGCCCGACTATAAATCTCACCCGAAGAAGCGCTATCCGGTCGTTTACGCACTGCACGGCTATTGGCTGACGGCCGACAAATGGACCTCGGAGATCCATTCGCCTCAGACCATCGAAGGCGCGTTCGCGACAGGCACCAAGGGCATGATTGTCGTCCTGCCGAACTCCTGGACGATCCATAACGGCTCAATGTATTCGAATTCGGTGACGACGGGCAATTTCGAGGGTTTCATAGCTCACGACCTGGTGGCCTATATCGACAGCCATTACCGCACGCTTGCCAAGCGTGAAAGCCGCGGCCTCGCCGGGCATTCCATGGGCGGCTACGGTGCGACGCGCATCGGCATGAAGTATCCGGATGTGTTCGGCGCGCTCTACATCATGAGCCCTTGCTGCCTGTCGGCACGTGGCGCGCCCACGCCGGAGGTCGGCAAGCAACTAGAGGCCGTGACGTCGTTGGACGAATCCACGAAAATCGACGGTTGGGCGCGCACCAATTTCGCAGCGGCGGCAGCCTGGTCGCCTAACCCGAAGAATCCGCCGCTCTACATCGATTTGCCGACCAAGGACGGCCAGCCGCAATCCGACGTTTTGGCCAAGTGGGCCGCCAATGCGCCTCTTGCCATGATCGACCAATATATCGGCAACCTGCGGCAGTACCATGCGATCGCGATCGATGTGGGCGACCAGGACGGCCTTAACGCCGATACGAAGACGCTGCACGACGTGCTCGACAGCTATGGGATCGCCAACAGTTTCGAGCTTTTCAGCGGCACCCATACCAGCGCGGTCGCCGATCGCTTCCAGAACCACGTGCTGCCGTTCTTCAGTCAGAACCTCGTTTTTGCGCAATGAATGGCTAAGCTTTCCAAGAGGAGCACGGTCGTTTTCAGCCTTCTCGTCCTGCCGCCATTCCAGCAACGTCGTGCGGACGGCCGGTTTATGTCTTTATTATCTTTGCCGCCTGCGCACGGCATCGCCCTGTAACTTAGAAGCGTCTTATCGTTGTCGTACACGTCAACTTTGGAGGCTTTCATGGGTAAGGGTATTCTTCTTTGGCTGCTCGGGGTTCCAATCCCGGTCATCATTCTCCTCGCCATTCTCTTCCACAACTAGGGCATGGCAATGGAAATCGAAACAGCGTCAAATTCCGACGACTCCAATCTGGAATCCAGCAAGTCAGGCATTCACTGGGGGGCGAGCCTCGGAGGCGCCGCCGCCGCCGCCGCTGTCTCGCTGATCCTTATGCCACTTGGCACCGGGCTCGGCTTTTCGTCTTTCTCGGTCTTTACCGCAACGGGCGCCAGTGCCGTGACCTTCACGGCGGGATTGGCGATTTGGCTCGTTATCATGCAGTGGGTCTCGTCCGGTATCGGCGGTTATGTCGCGGGCCGTTTACGCGTGAAATGGGCGGACTTGCATACCGACGAAGTCTTCTTTCGCGACACCGCACACGGGTTCCTGGCCTGGGCGGTGGCGACCATCGTGACGGTTGCCCTGATCGCCTGCGCCACGCTCGGCACGGTTCATGCCGGCGTCGATGCTGCGGCAACCGTTGCGTCCGGCGGGGCCGGCAACAACAAGATGGCCTATTACGCTGACAGCCTTTACCGCGGGTCCACCACGGCCGACGTCAATACCGCAGAGGCTGGCCGTATTCTCGCCACCGAAGCGACGGGCAGCCTGACATCCGAAGACAAGGCTTATCTAGTCCAAAACGTGGTGGCCCATACCGGCGTCGCCCAGCCGGAGGCCGAGGCGCGTGTCGACCACGCCTTAGCCCAGATCGACGACGCCAAGGCCAAGGCGGCCAAGGCTGCGGAGACGGCGCGCAAGACCACCGTCGGCGTTTCCTTTGCCTTGGCTCTTTCGCTCCTCATAGGTGCTTTTATTGCCAGCGTGGCGGCGGCGCTCGGCGGCCGGCTTCGCGACAAATACTAAGCCTCCGAACCTTATTGAACAGAGGCACGCCCCGCGGCGTGCCTTTTCTTTTGGGCGTGGTGTTACCTCAAGCCACGCCAACCTTATGAGGTTATACGATCGCCTTTGTCTTTGCTCGTACCTCCGTCGATTGACACCCCTGGCCGAAAATGGGCCATTGACACTCCTGTTACGGGAGGCTGCATGACATTCGGCGAGATGAAAACTGCGCTCTTTACAGTCAAGGATGTGTCAAGGATGGCCGGGGTCGGCATAAAGACCCTGCACCATTACGACGCAATCGGTCTCCTGTCGCCGCAAGGTTATTCGCCTGCGGGCTATCGCCTTTACGGGCGCCATGAACTCGAGCGTCTGCAACAGATCCTTTTCTATCGCGAGCTGGGTTTTCCTCTCAAAGACATCAACCCACTTATCGAAGATTCCGGCGGCCGGCTGGACAATTTGCGGTCGCAACGCGCGCTCCTTTTTAAACGTCAACGAGACATGGGGCAGTTGATTGCAACCATGGACCGGACGATCGCCGGGATCGAAGGAGGACACACAATGTCGGAACAAGACCTTTTCGAAGGCTTTCAGACGACCAAAGATTGGAACGCAGCGCTGGCGGACCACAACGCGCATCTTAAAGCCGAATACGACACCGAGGCTCCCGCGGTCGAGGACGCCGACAAGGCCAACACCTCTGCGCGGCGCGCCAAGACCTTTATGGATGCCATGGCAATGGCATTGCGCGAGCAGAGGCCGCCAAATCATCCGGACGTGCGCCGTCTTGTCGAGGCGCATATCACCTGGCTGAAAGACCAAGGGCATTTGGAGGATTCGCGGGATTTCGTCGTGCAGACGCAGTTCTTCATAGACGACGATTTTCATCGCGGCGTGATGGAGAACCATCAAACGGGCTTGAGTTATTTCCTGAACGCCGCAGCCCGAGCGTATAACGCCTGAACCGTTCCGGCGCCCTAAGGGGGCGCCGGATTTCCTACCTATCCGACGCGGCGATACGACAAAGGGATCTGAGATTCTCCTCATCCGAAAAGGGGAGGCAAATCCAGGATTTCATGGGCCTGCCGCCGCGTAAGAAGACCGTGCCCACACCGCTTTGCACTAGGAAAGCCGCCCTGTCGGCTGGCAGTTTCAGGACAAGATTAGCGCCGCTCATGAAAGCGAACATCTTTCCTTTGTGAAAAAGACCATCGCTCCTCAGGGCCCTCCGACGCGTTATATCAACTCCGCCCTCCAACCAAGTCTGAACCGTCTCCAACGTCATGCTCTTGCAAACTGCCGGCCCATTTCGAGATCGCAGCTCCAGCCTTCGTCGCTTAGGACTTTGGCTGCCCAGGATGAGATGGCTGGGAACCGGGCAATCGGAATACCGGCTCGTTCCGCGTGGATGAGATAGGAAGCCAACGACAGGTCGGCGAGCGTTAAGTGTTTGCCCGCGGCGAAAGGATTTGAGCTCACCGCAACGGAAAGGACCGTCCCGAATTTTTCGAACTTGGCCGCCGCTGCCTCCAGTTTGTCATCGTCGGGCGTTCCCAGGCCGTAGACGCCCTTGAACACATTCTCAAACACGAAGGTCTGAAGGGTCGGCGTCCAGTGGCATTTGTTCCAGAATTGCCATCTTGTGACGTCCGCCCTCTGACGCAAATCCTCTGGCCAGAGGGATGACGGTGCGGCGACGCCTGCCAGATACTGCATGATGGCATCCGTCTCCCACAGATGGAAGTCGCCATCGACCAGGACCGGGACATATCCATTTGGATTGATGGCCAGGTAATCGGCGGGTCGTTGCCCCCCAGGCGACAGCTCAACCTGTTCAAGGTCGAGCGGCTGACCCAGGAGACGGGCCGCTACGACCACGGCGCGGGAATTGGGCGACGAGGGATGAATGTAGAGTTTCACGCCGTTTGTCCGTTCAATAAGAGCAAAAGATTTTGGAACGACGCTTGCCAGCCTTCGCGGTATTCCGCGCAGGTCGTTGAATCCACGAAGCCCGAATGGATAAGCCGCAAATCGGTTCCCGAGCCGCTCGGCACAAACTCAACGGAAACCTTCGTTGCCGGCATATCAGACAGGGACCAGCGCCAGCTCAATGCAAGCGCGTGCGGATCGGAAATCTCCAGGAATTCCCCGACCACGGCGCCGCAGATGCGCCGGCCATTGACGTCGCCTTCCATATGTACGGCATATGCGCCCCCAATGCGCAGATCCATTTCCGTTTTGACGGTATGGAACGGGCTGGGGGTGATCCATCCGCCGAATTCGGCCTGGTGGGTCCATGCCGCGAAGAGCCGGGAAGGGCTCGCTTCGAAGTGCCGGTTACATAGGAATTCCAGAGTCTCTTTATCGTTCATCTTCATGGCTCCCATCTGAGTTATCCTCGTTGATGTGCGCTTCCAACGCATCCAGGCGTTCATCCCAATAGGCCTCGAAGAACGACAGCCATTGCTGCGCATGGCGCAAATGCGCAGAATTCAACGAGATCATCTGGAAACTGCCCTGCCGCGTCTTGGTGACCAAGCCCGCGTCCTCGAGCACGCCCACGTGCTTCGACACCGTGGCAAATCCCAGCAACGATCCTTGCGTCAGATCCTTTACCGTGTGGGCGCGGTGGGACACGCGGCGCAAGATCGACCGGCGCGTTCCGTCGGACAGAGCGTGGAATAGCTTATCGAGAGGCTCGAGTTTGGGCTTGTTCATAGGCACAGCGTAGCACTCCCTGACCCAGAGTCAACCATTTGGTTGAATGAATCTTCTTCCGCTTTTTCAAAGGCGTTGGCATGCGTATCGGCATGCCGAAGTGCTCCAAGGCAATTTGACAAACCAAAATACCTCATTTATGAATTATTGAATAGTGAGGTAATTATGTCAAAATTTGACGTCATTGAAGCGAGCCTGCGGCGGCTGGTCGCCAGGGCCGGCGTCGTGCCGCTCGACAAGCTGATACTGCTGCGGCTGATCCACCATTACAGCGACGCCGTGAATCTCTTTTTGCGCGAGACTCTGAAACCTCACGGTCTCAACGAGTGGCAGTTTCGGACGCTTTTGATGCTGCAGGCCGCGGGGAGAGGCGGGGTGCCGATGACCCAGCTCAGCCATCTTGCAGGCGAAACGGCGACCAACATGACGCGGATTTGCAATGCATTGGTTGCAGAAGGTTTGGCGGTCCGGACGACCGACTCCGGCGACCGGCGCAAAACCCTGCTGTCAATCCTGCCAAAGGCTGAGGCCATTTTGGCAGAGGTTACCCCCGGCATCATGACGCTGTTGGATTGGGGCATGGAAGTGCTCTCGCCTGAAGAGCTCACCGTGATGACGAAGCTTATGAAGCGTCTCATCGAGAGGGCGGAAGCGAGCCCGGCAGACTACGATCAAGTGCTGTCCGAACGTCTCGGCGCTTCGGCCAGCCAATCCAAGACGAAAATCAACAAGGCTTCAAAAAGCAAGAAAACTTAAGCTCGGGAGGGCGAAATGTCTAAGAATGTGGATCGTAAGCAGATGAACATGCGTCTTGCAACGTTGGTCGGGCTTGCAGCGCTGGCTGCCGTCTCCTCGCCAGTCTGGAGTGAAGATCTTCAGAAGCTGACGATCCGGAACGTCACGGTTTTGCCGATGACCAACGACGGCAGGCCTATGCCGCATGCCACGGTCGAAATCGCCGATGGCCATATCATTAGCGTGACGCCAACGCTCCCGGGCAAGGCCTGTTCCAAGGGCTGCATTGACGGCACAGGCAAATGGCTCATCCCGGGTTTGACCGATGCCCACGTACATTTGGAAAATGATCGCCTTTTACAGCTTTATATGGGATTGCCACAGGAACCGCACGGTGCCGTCCAGACGGCGGACGTTTTCGTGCCTTACGTCGCGCACGGTATCACCCAGGTCTTCGACCTCTCGGCCATGCCGCAGACCTTCTTGCAGAAGTCCGACGTCGAGGCCGGCCGTGCCATTGGTCCCCATATCGTGACGGCTTACATGCTCGATGGACCCAAGCCCATATGGCCCGAAGGCATGAGTCACGGCATTCCGAATCCTGAGGCCGGGCGCCAGGCGGTGCGGGACGCGTCCGATGAAGGGTATGACCTGATCAAGATCTATAGCCTGGTTGATCTTCCTACATTTTTGGCGATCGTCGACGAAGCCGGTAAGCATGGCATGAAGGTCATCGGCCATATCCCCGGCAGAAATCAGGGCATGACATCGAGCTTCCTGGTGCCGGGCTTCGATGCCGTGGCCCACGCTGAAGAGTTTGCGTACCAGACGCCCTCGCCGGACGAGACCAAGATTGCCGCCTACACCGAAATGGCCAAGGCCAGCCATACGGCGCTCGTATCCACCCTGACGGTGGATGACCAGATTCTCAACGAAACGGCTGATCCGGGCAGCCTCAAACAGCGGACCGATCTCGATTACGAAAATCCGATGCTGCGCGCCATTGTGCTCGACCACAATCCGTATGTCGCGCAAGCCGATCCGAGCCGGATCGAGTTTCTCAAGTCCGTCGTGGCATTCAACAAAAAGCTGGTCAAGGCGTTTTCGGATGCCGGTGTTCCCGTGATGGCTGGGACCGATTCGCCGGTTCCAGGCGTTGCGCCGGGCTTTGCTCTGATCGACGAACTGGAAGCCTTGAAGGCCGCGGGCCTCAGCGACTACCAGGTGCTTTACAGTGCGACGCGTGCGCCTTGTGACTGGCTCGGCGCGAACTCAGACTGCGGCACGATCGAGGTTGGAAAACGCGCTGATCTTGTTTTGCTCGACGCAGATCCGACCAAAGACATCAGCAATGTTCGGAAAATTTCGACGGTTATCATAATGGGACAACCGCACTCCGATGCTGAATTGGATCGCCTGATGGCCGATCTGAAAGCCAGGTTCGGCGCGGGCTCCGCGAAATAAGGTCACCAAGGTCAAGCCGCTCCACACGTCGCGCTTTCCCGGATCGCTTTTGATCAGAGGAGCGTTGACATCCGTAAGTAATTGCTTACGGTAAGTCTATTCTTACCTAAACGCCGAGGAATTTGGGAGGCTTTATGAATCGTCGACATTTGCTGACCGGGGCCGCGGCACTTGCGTTTACGCGCATTGGACTCGCCGAGGCAAAAGGTGGGCCGGTACTACGGAGACGGACGAGGCCCGGTGATAAAAGGTGGCCATCGTCTGAACACTGGGACAGGTTGCAGCAGGAGGTCAACGGCAACCTCATTAAGCCGTTGCCGCTGCTGGCAGCCTGCGTTCCGGATTCGGCTCAGATTGCCTGCACTGACACGTTGAAGCTATTGCGAAATCCTTACTTCCTCGGTGACCAGCCTTCCGGCACTCAGGTTTCGGGCTGGCTTGATGCGTGGACACCGGCCGTGAGTTCTTATGCGGTCGTGGCGCAAAGCGCTGCAGATGTGGCTGCGGCCGTTCGGTTCGCACACATCCATGATCTGCGCATCGCGGTGAAGGGCGGTGGCCACAGCTATCAAGGCACGTCCAACGCCCCGGACAGTCTGCTGATCTGGACGCGACATATGCGGGACATCGAGCTTCATACGGCTTTTCGCCCAAGCGGCTGCCCCGCCGGGGAACTACCCGTCCCGGCCGTCTCTGTCGACGCAGGCGCAATGTGGATGGACGTCTATGATGCGGTCACGACGAAGGCGGGGCGCTATGTTCAGGGCGGTGGATGCGCCACAGTTGGCGTCGCCGGCCTCATACAAAGCGGCGGCTTCGGATCGTTTTCGAAGGCTTTTGGCCTGGCATCCGCTCATCTTCTGGAAGCCGAAATCGTAACGGCCGACGGAAACATACGAACCGTGAATGCTTGGCGCGATCCCGACCTCTTCTGGGCGTTGCAAGGTGGTGGCGGTGGCGCGTACGGCGTCGTCACAAGAGTGACGCTTCGGACTCATGAGCTGCCCGACCGTTTTGGGTCGGTTAGTTTGACGGCGAAGGCTGCGACCGACGAAACCTTCGAAAAACTCATCGATCAATTTCTCGGCTTTTATCGTACCGCCCTGATGAATCCGTCCTGGGGTGAATCCGTTACCTTCAAGCCAGACAACACCCTGGCGGTCAGTATGGTTTGCCAAGGCCTGTCGGACGACGAGATTGCCGATTGCTGGAAGCCATTTTTCGACTTCGTCGCAAACTCGCCAGATTTATATGTCCTGACCGATAAGCCCAGCTCTGGCACGCGCAGCGCACGCACGTGGTGGGATACGGCCGAACGGTTGGCCGAGGGCAGCACCGCGCTCGTCCGTGACGATCGTCCGGGCGCCGCGCCCGTTCATGCCTGGTGGTCCGGTGACCAGGAGCAGGTCAGCGCATACTTGCATGCTTATGATTCTATCTGGTTATCGGCCGATCTTTTGGAGGACGCCAAGAAACCCGAGCTGGCGAACCGCCTTTTCACGGCTACGCGCAGCGCACCCGTGTCGCTGCATTTCAACAAGGGATTGGCGGGTGCGCCCGCTGATTGCCTTGTTGCCGCACGAAAGACGGCGACGAACGCGGATGTTGCCGATGCCTTTGCCCTCGTGATCGTGGCGGCGGGCGGGGCGCCGCCGATCCCGGAACTGAAGCGTTCGATCGATATCGATGCGGCGCACGCCAACGCAACGCGAGTCAAGGACGCCATGGCGTCCCTGCGCCAAGCTGCACCCAAGGCGGGCTCCTATGTCTCGGAGAGCAATTACTTCAACGAAAACTGGAAGACGGATTTCTGGGGCGAAAACTATGCCAAGCTTCTTCAGGTCAAGAAACGCTACGACCCTGATGGCCTGTTCATCGTGCATCATGGCGTTGGATGTGAGGCCTGGTCGAACGACGGCTTTACGCGACTCTATTCCTGATGGCGCCTCGCGGCCATCCGCAGACCGATGGCGCCGACGTGCTTCCGGCCGAAGAGGCAGACGGTCCGGAATATGGGTAAATTCACACCAAGGGAGATCAGTGTGAGTGAAGTGCCAATTGAGGGCGGCGCCACCGACCTGCAGGCGCGTCCTCCCAAGACGGGACGACAGGCGGTCGATCTTATGCTCGGGATCACGGCCATCTTCATTTCGGCCGTCTCGCTTTACGTGGCCGTCGAACATGGGAAGACCGAACGAGACCTCGTTGCCGGCAGCACGTGGCCGTCGATCCAGGCCATCTACACCAACAGTTTCGGACCGCGGAACGACCTGGCGATCGGCTACGCCAACAACGGTGTCGGACCCGCCAAAATCAAGTGGCTTGAGGTTTATTACAACGGTCGCCCCCTGCAGAGCGACATCGACCTTCTGCATCAATGCTGCGATGTGCCGCTAGATCCTGCTGGCTTTTCGGAAGCTCTTCCGAATGATTTCGACGTGTCGATCGCCGACCAAACCGTGCTTCGTCCGGGAGACAGCAACATGGTACTGGTCGTCCACCGTCTGAGGGAGGGGACCGGGACACCTTTGGCTCAAGACGTGCCCAGAAAAATGAATCTCGCTCTCAAGCATTTGACCTTTCGTGCATGCTATTGCTCTGCCTTGGATCAGTGCTGGATCAGCGCCCTGAAGACCACCGACACGATACCTGTCCAAACGTGCCCGAAGGCGGATCATCCGTTCGATCCGCCGGCGCTGCCCGTCGAATTTTCCACTGCTACAAATTCCTGACGTGAGTGCGTCTTGCAAAGATCGTATGGTAAGTGTAAACTAACCGTAAGTTTCAACTGACGAACAGATGGCTTCGTCGAAAGACGAGGTCGCAGGCCGGTTCGGTTGTCGACATTTAGGAGGAAGAAGCTTGGCCGAGTTTACCGTTCACGGAGTTCCGGGCAGCCCTTATGTGCAGACTGCCCTGTTAGGGCTGGAAGAAAAGAGGGCATCCTGGCGGCTGGCCCCGCTGGAGCTTGGTGGGCACCTCGCCCCAGAGCATATGGCTCGCCATCCCTTCGCCCGGATGCCTGTGCTTGAGCATGGCGATCTGGTTCTCTACGAAACCCAGGCCATTCTGCGGTATCTTGATCGGATCTTTCCGGAACCGCCCCTGACACCGACCGACCCAAGGTCCGAAGCGCGGATGAACCAGATTTGCGGCATTACGGACTGGTACGTCAGTCAAAACATAGGTGCGCCGATCACTTTCCAGCGTTTGGTTGCTCCGAAGTTCGGTCGACCCGTGGATGAGGATCGTCTGCAGGCGGCGATACCGAAGGCGCGGGTGTGTGTTGGCGAATTGAGCCGGCTCCTGGGACAACAGCCCTTCATGGCTGGAAACGCACTATCTATCGCCGATTTGATGTTGGCACCGCAGATGTCGTATTTTCTGAGAACCGATGAGGGCGCCGAGATGTTGGGCGAGCATCCGCTCCTCAAAATTTGGGTTCAGCGCATGAACAATCGGCCTTCCATGCAGCGCACCGCCTGGGAGCGCCTCCTGGAAGATGCGAACCTGGATCTTGCCGCGGATGCTTGAAAATTCGTTCGGCCCGACACGTAAGGATCGGGTTCAAGGAGGTAGGCCGCCGAGTCACGCCGGGGATGTCGAACCCATGAGCTTTGGAAAGAAACAGAATGTCCCTTTTTAAGTCCGCTGCCTTTTGGATGCGCATCGCTGCCGCCGTCATGCTTTTGTTCGCTGGGTTTCACTCGTGGGGATTCAGCCGATCGATATCGCCACTAGCGGACGGCGTCGTGCGGGCGATGAAAGGCACCGATTTCATCGCGGCCGGATCAACCGTGAATTATTGGGGCTTCTTTCTAGGATTCGGTTATTCTCTGGGCCTTTTCATGGTTGCACAGGCAGCCTTCATGTGGATGGTCGGAAACCGCTTGGCTAGAGGTGAAAAACAGACGGTAGAGATTGTCGTTCTCTTCCTATGTAACTTGGCTAATTTGGGTCTGCTTCTTCGATTTTTCTTCCTGCAGCCTCAGATCATGACGGTGTTGATCCTGGTGCTGTTAGCCCTGACGCTTGTATTAAGCTTGGCGGTGCCTCCAACCAATCGAGCAGGACCATCCACGGTCCCCGATCGGCCCTGAAGCAAACTGACCAATTCCCATGTCCAAATCGTCCACCAACATCGCCTTCGCCGCCCTTGCGGACCCGACTCGACGGGAGATATTCGAACGCGTCGCCCAGAGGCCCTCCGCCGTCGTTGATTTGGCCAATCAATTGCCCGTTTCACGTCCGGCTGTTTCGCAGCATTTGCGCGTCCTCAAGGAGGCGGGCCTCGTCACCGAGGTGGCCGAAGGTACTCGCCGAATCTATCATGTGGACCCGCGTGGGATAGGCGCCGTCCGCGCTTCACTTGATCAGTATTTTGGCGGGGCGTTGGAGGCCTTCAAAGCTTCGATCGAGTCCGAGGAGGATCCTAAGTGACCATCGCCCCGATTAGCCGCACCGTTTTTGTCAATGCCTCTCCGGAAAAGGCGTTCCGGCGATTCACCGAACACATGATTGACTGGTGGCCTGCCTTCGCGACGATCAGCAAGACGCCGCGGAGCCAGATTGTTCTGGAGCCGCACGTGGAAGGACGCTGGTTCGAGCGCGACGATGAAGGCACTGAGACGCAATGGGGCCGTGTCCTTGCTTGGGATCCGCCAGCCCGTTTGTTGCTCACCTGGCAGATCGACGCGACGTGGTCGTTCGATCCGACCTTCGAGACCGAGCTCGAACTGACGTTCGTCGCGAAAGACGGCGGCACGGAGGTAACGCTCGAACACCGCAATCTGGAGCGTTACGGGGAAAGCGCCGCCAAGCAAAGGGAAATGCTGGACGGTGGCTGGCCGACCATCATCACCAACTTTGCCGAAAACATGCGGATGAACGAAGGTTGACGTCGAGCCAACTCTGCCCTCGCAAGGCGGGGAAAGTTGGCATCTAGAGGTGATTGAACTCGCTGGGAAACCATCGTAGTTCTACATCGCTGAGCACTTTTCTCTCCCCGTGCTTGAGCGACATTCAGGCCTCCTAAGATTTAGGAGGCCTTTTTTTGCGGCATCGAACGCTGCAAAGCAATCCCATGCCGAGCTCGGGAAGACATTGCAGCCAAGAAGAAGGGTTGTGGTCTCGGCGAGCGGCGCGTGCTGTGCCAATCGGAAATGCTGAACTGCTACATTAATCAGGGACGGAAGGTTCTCGCGGAGCCGTCACCTTGTACCATCGGGTGAGCTTAACCCGTATCAACCAGAAAATCATAAAGGCCAAAGGGGCCAAGCCAGGCACATATAGCCACCCGGATCCGCGCATCCATTCGGGCATAACCTTCTGACCTTGGCCGAGAAAAAAGAATATTGTCGCGAAGAGAAGCGCGGCGCACATGCGCCACAGGTGACGGGCGATGCGCGGCGCGCCGGAAATGCCGCCCCGAAAAATGACATTGAGGTCGCAGGCGGTGATGAAGACCGCGAAGGCTGCGAAGCCGTAATAGGCTTGTGCCGGTGCTCCATCGACGATGCCGGTCGGGCTCATCGCCGCCTGCACGCCGAAGCCTGCCAGCGTCAGCGTCAGGCCTGCAGAAGCCACCGCCGCAAGCTTCTCAAGGATCCCGGCACGACCGTCTTTTCGCCTAACTGTCATCCAGGCGGTGATGACCAGTGTCAATGCCAGGAGAGCGACGGCGACGGTTCCGGTACGAGGGATGACGACGCTTGTTTTCGCTACCGCGGCAAGGTAGGCGCCGAGCACCAGCATGGTCACCATCGACAGAAAAAACACGGTACCGAAGGTGCGGTGCCACCATTCGCCCTTACGCACGGACAATGCGGCCGCGCCCGACAGGATGCCGATCGCGCCGGCGCAGATATGAACCATCAATACTGGCGACATGTTCCCCCTCCAGCCCCTTATGGTGAGACGTAGACGATCTGGTAGTTTCCGCCGCCGTTGACAGAGACCTCCGCCCAGTGGGCATCGTCGGTATGGGCCGTAACCGATAGGTTGTCCTGGTGCGTGATCGTCCAGCCTCGCTGCTTCAACAGCTCCGCGTAGTCGTCAAGCACCGCTTGGGCGTCGGGCACAGTGGCATCGTCGTCGATGGCGTAGGCCAAGCGCAGTTTTGTTCCGGATACATTTCGGCTGGCGCCGGTATCTGCCGCGAAATTGTAGATGTCGGCTTGCGCGGGATCGCAGTCATTGAGGTAATAGGTCCTCAGGCGTGGAAGCGCACCGTCCTTGCAGCCATCGACGTCGTGCGCGTCCGCTTCCGTGGTGAACGCCGGCGGTTCGCCGCGCGAGACCATGGCTAGGTGACTGGGCTGTTGGGTCGCGCTGTCGGCGACCAGTGTCAGTTGCTCCATGGCGATTTCGGTGCTCGTCCCGCTGAGGCTTCCGGCCTGATATCTGATGATGCGGACATTCTTCAGATGCCTTGTCACGCCATCGACGCTCAGGTCGGCGTCAAAACTGTCCCGCTGCTGGATATGGGCGGCCAGAGCGCCCGACGTGGATACGCCGCGCAGAAGAATGACGGTGACCGGACCCGTCCCGCTCATCTTGACGCTGCTGAACCCGGCTTCGCCGCCTTGAAATGTCAGCCTGTCCGAATAGGTTGCGGCCCCGGTCGACGAGGACGAGCTCGCCGCCCCGACGCCCTCGGCGCCAGGTTTCATCGCTGCGGCTGCCAAGGCGGGAAGCGACAAGCACAAGACGGACGCGGACAAGATAAGTGCAAACCGGCGCATCATGTTTCTCCTGGGCGATCCCCCGACCAAGGCGAGTGAAACCGATTTTGCCCCGGACGGCAAGGTGATTGGAGGGTTACCCCAGCTCTCACTAATGGGTGGAACCGAGCCGCTAGTAATGGCGGATTGCTTTCTGCCTAAGACCCGCGTACGCCAAACGGACCTGCTTTCGAAAGGCCCTTTCATGACCACCATCGCTGCCGCCGAACGTAGTGGCGTTTTAGACGTCATTCTAGACGTTTTGGCGCGCCATAAGGATGGCGGGTTGACGGATATCCGGGCGAGAGGTGCAATTACGGCCTTCATCACGTCCTTGGCGCCGGACGATCTTTTCAGTGAGGCGTTGCTTGTCGATTTTGAAGTCTTCGTCGACATTACCTTGCAGCTGAACAAAGTGTCCCAACAAAGCAGCGACGTGTCTGGCCGGGTCGGCAAGATCGCCGACGTCGGTTTGGGCGACGCAAGAGCTCTCGCGTCCATGCACGGCTGATCTCCGCTAGAGCCGAATTTCCCGGGTCATCGTTCGTCTCAACATTACATTCGCAGGTGCAGCCCTCGCGTTCGAGTGACTCAAACGCCTTTCGCACTGAAAACTTACCCATCCTGGGTTACGCCTACGAATATTATCCACCTCGAAAAATGCGAGGCTTGAATGGCAATACGCCCTTACTGGTCCGGCACCATCCGCGTGTCGCTGGTTTCACTGCAAGTCGACATGTTCACGGCGATCGATGCCAAGGGCAAGATCGCCTTCCACCAGATTTATAAGCCAACCGGCGAACGGGTCCGGCAAAAGCTTGTTGCGGGTGAGGTAGAGGTCGATCGCGCCGACATCGTGAAGGGCTACGAGGTCGACAAAGGGGAATACGTTCTGTTCGACCCTGAGGAAATCAAGGAACTCAAGATTCCTTCCAGCAAGACGATGGAGCTTGTTCGCTTCGTCCCCTACGATGCGGTCGACGCCGTCTATTACGATACGCCCTATTATCTCGCGCCATCCAAAAAATCCGATCTGGCCACCTTCGCCGTCATTCGCGACGCCATGCGCGAATCGAAGGTCATGGGCCTCGGCCAGATCGTTATTTCCGGCAGCGAACGCCTTTGCGCGATCAAGCCTTGCGGCCCCGGCCTTCTCCTCGAAACCCTCCACTATGCCGATGAGATCAAGAAGAGCGGTTATGTGTTCGGCGATATCAAGGACGCCAAGGTCGACGGCGATGAGAAGGATCTGGCGGCCCAGCTTATCAAGCGGAAGATCGGCGATTTCGAGCCGGAGGCCTTCCATGATCGATATACCGACGCTTTGAAGGAACTGGTCGACGCGCGGATCGAAAACCGGCAGCCGGTGCAACAGGAGGAACGTCCGACGGCCAAGGTGGTCAATCTCATGGATGCGCTACGCCAAAGCCTTAAGGATTCGACGGCGGCCAATGACGACGGCGCAAAGGCCGCGAAACCCGACGCAAAGGCAAAGCCGAAGCCGGCCCGCGCTAGAAAGGCTGGATAGATCGTGGCCGACGCCAGCTCACGTCGTCAGTCTTCGGTGCCTTTGCAGTTTCGCGATCTCGAACTGGCGACCCTCGCCGACGCCGTCCCAGCCGGGCGCGAGTGGGTGCACGAGGTCAAATTTGACGGTTACCGCACTTTGGGGGTCGTCGCCGACGGCGCGGTGACCATGTACTCGCGCTCGGGCCTCGACTGGACAGGCAAATACGCGGAAATCGCGCGCCGGCTGAAGGCCCTGAAGGTGAGAAACGCGATTCTCGATGGCGAGATTGTCGCTCTCAATGAACATGGTGCGTCGAGCTTCAATCGGCTGAAGGAAGAGCTGGGCGCTGGTCGCAGCGAAGACCTGCAATACTATGTCTTCGATCTGCTCGTGCTCGACGGCCAAGATCTCACCCAGCAGACGCTCCTGGAGCGAAAGGCGAAGCTGCAGGAGGTTTTGGCCCGTCAGGATTTCGAGAACCATATCATCTATAGCGAACACTTCGCGGAGGGCGAAAAATTTCTGCCCCACCTGTGCAGCCTGGATATGGAAGGCATCATCTCCAAGCGGGTGGACTCCGTTTACAGCGGCAGGCGCAGCAAGGCCTGGCTGAAGGTCAAATGCCATAAGCGCCAGGAATTCGTCATCGTAGGTTTCACCGAATCGTCGGCCGGCCGGGGCTTCCGTTCGCTGTTGCTGGGGTATTACGATGGCGGCGAACTGCGTTTCGCCGGCAAGGTTGGCACCGGCTTCAACACCGAGAGCCTGCTGGAGATCCGGGGCAAACTCGACAAGCTGAAGGTCATTCCCAAACCGTTCAAGAAACTGCCGCCGGACGTCGGCCGCGGAACATGGGTCGAGCCGAAGCTTGTCTGCGAGGTCGAATTTACGGAATGGACGCCTGAGAACCGTTTGCGACATCCGTCATTCCAGGGATTGCGCGAGGATAAGCCGGCGAACGCGGTTGGCAGGGACAAGGCCTTGCCGGTTGCGCAAGCTGCGACGGCAGCCGAACGAGAGGTCGAGCATCAAGCCCCGCCTGAAAAACGCCGGCATCCGTCGGCGCCTTTGAAGCCTGGCACGTCGGAACGCGTCGACGTCGGCGGCATCGGCATTTCGCATCCGGATCGTATCGTCTTCCCCGAGCTTGGCGTGACCAAGCTCCAGGTGGCACAATACTATCATTCCGTCGCCGAACGAATATTACCGCACGTTATCGGGCGGCCTTTATCTCTGGTCAGGGTGCCGGACAATGTCGACGGCCAGCAGTTCTTCCAGCGGCACCTGCCCGAGCGCGGCGGCCTTCACAATGTCGCGCCGGTCCTTGTTCCCATCAAAGGCCGCACCGAAGAATATATGATGATCGAAGGGGAGGCGGGACTTCTTTCCCTGGTGCAATGGGGCGGCATCGAATTCCATCCCTGGGGATGCAGGGCCGATCAGCCGCTCTTAGCCGACCGCATGATCTTCGATCTTGATCCGGATCCAGGCGCTCCCTGGTCCAATGTCATCGACGGCGCGGCCGAAGTCCGGCAGCGTATGCAGGAGATGGGATTACAAAGCTTTCTGAAAACGACCGGAGGTAAGGGTCTCCACGTGGTCGTACCCATTGAGCGCAAATATGGCTGGCCGACGATCAAGGGCTTTACCAAAGCCATAGCGGAATCGATGGCGCACGACAGCCCGGACCGCTTCATCGCCAATATGAGCAAGGCCAAACGCCAGGGCCGCATTTTCATCGATTATCTGCGGAACGACCACACCTCTACCGCGGCGACGGCTTTTTCAGTGCGCGCCCGATCCAATGCCGGTGTGTCGACGCCGTTGGAATGGAAGGAACTCACGCCGGCGCTTGATCCCAAGCGCTACACCATCCAGACGCTTGCCGAGCGTTTAAAGCAACAGACGACGGACCCATGGGCCGACTTTTTCGAGGTGAGGCAGCAGCTGCAGGCCGGTATTCTGGGAGCCCTGAAAATTCCCCTGCGATAAGCCTCGACGCGCCAGGCTCCGAACCCTCCCAGATTTAGCCGGAAGCGCGACCCAAAAAAATCTAATGGGTCGATAGCGGTTTTCGCAAAGTGCCGTGTCTCTCCTCTTCGATGTCACACAAGTGACACGAAACAAAGGGGACGGGCATGAAACACATTTTCTCTCTGAGCAGCTGCCGGCGCAGCATTTCGATTGCGGCCACGGCTTTCGCCATCGGCACCGCCTGGGTAGGGTCGTCGTACGCGCAAAATGCGACGATCGCTTTCGATCTCCCCGCCGAGAATACGGCACAGGCGCTGAACGACTTCGCCCGTCAGGCCAACATCCAAATTCTCTTTCCCTATGCGGCGGCGTCGTCGTTTTCCGCACCGGCCGTTCATGGGTCCTATTCGCGTGATGCGGCATTGTCTCTTCTTTTGGCCAATACCAACCTTGAGGTCGTTACCGAAACGGACACGACTATAACGCTGCGTGCGACATCCAAGGTGCAGGGGCAGGCCGCGACGGCCCTGATCGGTGCGACGGATGAGCCTTCGACCGAAGTGATCGTCACGGGCACCCATATCCGAGGTGCGAATCCAACTTCACCCGTTCATACGATAACTCGCAAGGACATCGATAGTTCCGGTTATTCGCAGATCGGCGACCTCATGCAGTCGCTTCCGGAAAACTTTTATGGCGGCCAAAATCCCGGAGTACGCGGCGCCTCGAAGGGCAACAACGAGAACCAGAATGCGTCTGATGCGTCGACGGTCAATCTGCGTGGGCTCGGAACTGGTGCTACACTGGTTCTTCTGAACGGGCATCGCATTGCCGCCGATACCTTCTTTCAGGGGTCCGACATCTCCGGCGTGCCCTTGGCGGCCGTGCAGCGCGTTGAAGTCGTTCCAGATGGCGCTTCCGCGTTGTACGGTTCCGATGCCGTTGCAGGTGTCGTGAATATTGTCATGCGCAAGGACTATAACGGCGGCGCGCTCAGCGCGCGCCTGGGTGGTTCGACACAGGGCGGGGGCGCCCAAACTACGGTCAATCTTTTGCAGGGGGTGGCGCGCGACGACTGGTATGCTCTGTTCAACGTCGAATCCACAGATTCCGACGGCATTACCGCCAGCCAGAGGCGCGCGACTTCAACGGCGGTTCCCTGGAACACACTGATCAACCCTCTGACCAAACGAAGCGCGTTCCTGAGCATCGGCAGAACGCTTAACGATCACATCAAACTCTCCTTCGATGCACTTGTCGGCGAACGGCACGCGAAATCTGTGATCCAGCCAACGTCGTCGGCGAGCTATGCCACCGACGATACGAAGACGCCTACGTTCAACCTCGCGGCCATGGCCGATTTCGATCTGTCCGCGACATGGAAAGTGCATTTGACGGCCGGCGCTTCGGGGAGCCGGAATACCATCAATGCCAATATCTATGACTCGAAAGGCGGGGCGCTTTCCGACAGTCAGCTCGGTCACTACAAGAATGGCGTCAGCTATGCGGAGGTAACCGCGGACGGAACGCTATTTCACGCACCAAGCGGCGACGTTAAAACGGCGCTCGGTGCAGGATATCGCACCGAAAATATTCAGGAGGGCTTACCCAGCGACGATGACTATCTGAAGAAGCGGCGCAAGGTGAGCTACGCTTACGGCGAAATATTCGCGCCGCTCGTGACTCCTTCGGCATCTCGCACCGGGCTCCACGCGCTTGAACTCAGCCTTTCAGGCCGGCTTGAGGACTACAGCGACTTCGGCAAGAGCGCCAATCCCAAGGTCGGCATTCGCTATGTGCCGATCAATGATCTGGCGATCCGCGGCACGTGGAGCAAGTCGTTCAAGGCGCCGTCATTCGACCAGATGTATACGCCAAACCTCGTCTATCTCTACCCGGCGTCCTTGTTGGGTTATTCGGGCGCCGGGCAGGCGCTCTATCTCAGTGGCGGAAACCCGGACCTGGGACCCGAAAAGGCGACCTCGTGGACGCTCGGCGCGGATTATAGTCCCCAATCCTTGAAGTCGCTGAAGGTTTCCGCGACCTATTTCAACATCGACTACAACGGCAGGGTCGTCACGCCGGTTTCGAGCGTCGTTCAGGGTTTCAGCAATCCGCTCTATGCACCGTTCGCCCAGTATAACCCTTCATTGTCCGTCGTGAATGATCTGGTGGACAACGCGTCGGAATTCTTCAACCTTCGGCATCTGGTCTACGACCCCTCCAGTGTCGTCGCCATTTTGCACAACAATTTCCAGAACGCGTCTTCGCAATCTATCCGCGGCGTCGACCTGTCGATCAGACAGTCGTTCACGTTGGAAAGCGGCGACCTGACCGTTTTCGCGAATGCCACTCAGCTGAAAATCGTTCAACAGACCATATCGACCGCGCCGAGCTTTCAGGTTTCCGGCATGATCTTCAATGCTCCGAAATTCAAGGCTCGGGGCGGCATGACCTGGACCCGTGGCGCGCTTAGCGCCTCGGCCTTCGCCGACTATGTCGCATCGGAGACGGACACGGGCGTCAATCCGGTGAAGCGCATTGGGTCATGGACAACGGTCGACGCCAATCTGGCTTACAATTTTCAACAGTCTTCCGGAGCCTGGAAGAATGTGAAATTCGCGCTCTCCGCTTCCAACCTTTTTGACAAGATCCCACCCCGCGCGGCGAGCCCGGCCGTACAGTTCCAGGGCCTTTATTTCGATAGTAACAATGCGAGCATCGTGGGCCGCTTTATCAGTCTTTCCGTGTCGAAAGGCTGGTAATGCGCCCGGTACTGTACAGAGGCATGGCCGCCATCGCGTTCGTGATGGCGGCCTTTTCCGTTTGTCCGTCGATTTGCGCTGCCCAGTCCTTTTGGACCGAGAAGGCCGTCATCGAAGCTCCGCGGGTCATGCAGACGGCGATCTCGCGTTCGGGCGAGACGGCATTTTACATTTCGAGACAAGATCATCTGGCGACGAATTCACGGGATAGCACGCTCTTCAAGGTCGATCTCGCACGGCGAACCCAACGCCTTGTTCTCCGATCCCGTTGGATCAGCCAGCTACAACAAATTCCTGGCTCTAATGATTGGTCACTCCTGGCCGACCTGGGCAAGGGGGTTGAGCTCTACCGGTTGACACGTGCGGGCGTCGTAATCCCGATCGTCCAGTCCAGAACAAAAATCGTCATAGGTGCCGACCCGGACCTTGCTGTCACGATCTCCGCGGACGAAGCGGATGAAGCGTTTGGCGTGCTCGGCTATGGCTGGGCGCCGGACGGTAAATCACTCTGGTATTCTACGGCGAGGGAGGTGGCCGCCGTCTTCAAAGGCTACCGTGTGTTGGAAAATCCGACGGTTCCCCTGGACATTTATAGGCCCAACGTCTCCGAACTTCACGTGGTGGACGTAAGAGGCCGAGACCATTTGATTGCCTCGGCAAGGGGGAACACGGAACCTTACCCGTCGATTGTCTATCGCGACCGGGCCGCGACCTGGGATGACCTTCCTGGACCGGGGGGCGCCTTCGGCATCAGCTTCATCGATATGCCGCCCGGATCAGGCGATACGCCTCTCGTCCGTCGCGTCCATCTTTCGCCGCCTTGGGGAAGGGCACAGCCAACCGTCGCAACCGGCCTCGAAGCAACGGCCACTCCAGGCAATGGTCCGGGCGGCGGGCGGATTTCCCTGGAAGGTGGCTGGGGCGACGAACGCCTCGTCGAAGCTGAAACGGACGGCAAGTTCGTCGATTTCGGACGAACGGACGTCGATAAATCCACGGCTATGACAATCTGGCCCTTTCTATCGGAGCACCGCACCGTTCTCGCGGTCCGGCACGTTCTCCACAACGATCGCCACGGGCTCATTCGGTTGGGTGCAAACGGTGAAAGTCTTGAACTCGATAAAGACGCCTCGATCGACGATTGCTCCTTCTCTGTCGCTGCCGCCGTGGGCATCTGTATCAGGAATGGACTTGCCATATCTCCGACCCTCATCCTCGTGGATGTGAGGAACTGGACGGCGACGACAGTGCTCGCTATTTCGCCCACGCATGCGGCCATCGCGCCCTTGACGGTCGTACCGAGGCATTGGGGCAATCCCGGAAGCGAGGCGTCTGGCTTCGTCGTTTATCCCCGAAACTACGATCCTACCGTACGTTATCCCTCCATTTTGCTCGTGCATGGAAGCGATGCGGAGAACAGGTTTGTCGATTCGGATTATCAATGGAGCTATCCCGCACAGCTCTGGTCGGAGCGCGGTTATGTGGTCGTCTATGTCAATGACATCTATTCAGGTCAATCGACCGAGCGACTTGAGGCTGACGAACAATGGCAAGGTGGAGAGACCAGCCTTTCCCGTGAGAGGCTTCGGCAACTTCTTTGGCTCGATGAGGTCACGCTCTACGACCAGATCATCAGGTCACTTGATCAGGAAGGTCTTATTGATCCGGCCCGCGTCGGAATCGCCGGCTATAGCCGCGGATCGCAAAAAGTGAATGTCGCGGTGACGCAGAGCAATCTATTCGCTGCGGCTTCCAGTGGAGATGGGTCGTATTTTGCGCCCTCTCAATACTGGTTAAGCGGGATCCACGGCACCGATGAAATCCTGTTCGGAGGATCACCATATGACCCGGTTTCGTCGGGTGCGTGGCAATCCCTTTCGCCCGTGTTAAGGGCAGGACACGCATCGGCCGCCGTCCTTTTCCAAGTTGCGCGCGTTTTGAATAGCCGCGTGGACTTTTATCAAGCTCTCCGTGCGGAGGGAGTGCCGGCCGAGTTCGAGTTTTTCGACCAGGAAACGCATCTGCTAAACAGGCCATCCGATCGTTTGATTGCCATGACCGAAAACCTTGACTGGTTCGATTATTGGCTCCGTGATGTTCGCGACGAAGCGCCAGAAAAGGCCCCGCAATATGAGCGCTGGGACGCCATGAAGGTACAAGCCTCGAAGCGCGTTCGATAAATGGCACCCCAGCTCGCATCGGCGATCGTCTAGGAATTTGACGACCAGGCGCGCGCCCACGCCTCGGCCTCCACAAGTTCCGAAAGCCGCATCCGGTCGGCTTGCTGGAGAGGGCGTTCGTCTCTCAGGATTGGCGCCAAGGCGTTAAGGTCCAACAGCCCTTGCTGGGCCAAGACCCCGTCGAGGAGCTGCGTCCTCACCAGCGGCCGGTTGCGATCCATGAGCTGGTACGCGAAGCTGCCCGGACCTCCCTTGGATGTGCGTTCCGCGATAGATTTTGGCAGAATGGATGCAAAGGCATCTCGTGCAAGCGCTCGGTTGCGTCCATCCTTGATCCACTGCCAGGTCGGGATTTTTAGGCAAAATTCCATAATGGGCTGGGACATCAGGGGAAGGATCTGCGTCGCTGCTGCCGTTCGCGGGAAAATGTCAGGTGCAACCTGCATTCTGAGTATGCCGGCAATATGGGCTGCCTTGCCTACGGCCGCGCCTTTTGGTGCCTCCAACCAGGAATGTTGCAGGGGTTGAAACCGAGATACGCGATCCGGATTTAAAAACAGCGGAGCCGGCCGCCATTTATAGGCAGGTCCTCCGGCAAAGCGCCGCCGCAACGCCATCGCAAACACGTCCCAGATGCTGCAACCTGTCAGGCGGCAGATTTCGAGCAGGGTCTGCCAGGATCGGCCGCCGGTACCCTCGGCCTTGACGCGGTCGAGAAGCGGTGATGCCGACAGAATATAGCAAAAGACGTTGTCCCCGCCGGCTCCGCTGAAAAAAGCGTCTACATTATTGGCCTCGGCAATCGCCAGTTTTCTCAAGTTGCTGGTTTGAGCGACAGGGTTACCCGCTGGCACAGGCAAGTGGGCACAGGTGGAGTGTGTGAGATCGACCTCCTTGAAATCGTAGAACGCCTCAACGAGCGGCACGTCGAGTGCGTTTGTCAGCTGTCGCGCATACCGCCGTTCGTCGCCGAATGGCTCGTCCGTCGCCATGGTCAGACAGGTAAGCTTGGTATCAGCCGCAACGCCCGCAGCCACGATTGAGGAGTCCAACCCGCCGGAGACCCCCAAGAGTACGTGTTGAAAGCAGCCGGCCCAGGCCGACAGACAACCCAGGACCGTGTCCCTTAAATCAGTGACTGCCAGATCATAGTCAGGAATAAAAGATGGATCGGCGTGGTCCCACGGGGACCAACACCTGGCAGTGAATGTCGACTTTCCGACCTCAAGACGCGTGCCCGGCAAAAGCTCCGAAATCCCGTCCAAACAGGTTTTTTCCGACCTCAGTCCGTGAGTCCATAGGTGCCGGGCGAGATCGTCCCAATGTATCCTCGGCGCAGGAATTCCGCATGAGAGAAGGGTTTCCATGTCGGATGTGACAAGGGTGAATGTCCCGTGCGTCAGGAACAGGCAGGGCATTGCACCGGAGGGCTCGCGAAGCACGACTGTACGCCGAGTGAACGGATCGTCGAGAAGGGCGACGTAACCTCCCCAATGCGAGCGCAATAAACTTCTCAATTCCGATTTTGCGACCGCGGCGCAAACCGAAGGATCGAGTGACCTTACCCGCGAGGGCTTGGAACCGTTTGTGAAAAGATGGCCTATAATCACGCCGGTTTCCGAAATGCGGACATAAGACGCTGCCGCATCCAGAAGGACACAGGTCTTTGGCGTCTTGTGGACGATGATAAGATTTGAACGTTGAGCGAGTTCATCCGCATAGGAGGTGGCATCGCCGCCTTCACGAGAAATGACCGCGAGATAACGGGTTGCCATTTCAGACAACCATGATCGGTGTATAGGGAAGAACCTCGTCGACGCGGTCATTGAGGATCATGTCGCCATATTGAACCCAGGCGTGGCCGATAAAGGGCGTCATTTGCACCCCGACAACCAGGCTGGCTGGAAGAGACTTTCCCAGCAGGTAATGCATAAGCGCGATCGACCTGGGCAGGCACCGGTCCTGAGTCGAAATGAAAACCCGTGTCGCGAGGAAATCGGCGGCCGCGCGAATGACTATGTCTTCAGTGCCGCTGGGAGTCGATTTGAGCACTTCTTGCTTATGGGCCTGGATCTGATGAATGGCAGAACAGACGGTGCCCATCTTTAAGATGGCAGTTGTCTTCACCTGAGACACCATCGCGAGAACGATCTTCCCGATGCTGGACGTTGGAAGAGAATGGTCAAGCAGGCTGTGTGTCGGGAGGACGATCTCTTGTTGGACGACTTTGTGTTGATCGCCGGGCACCAGGAGGTTGGCCTTTATGAGAGGGGACAGGGACCGAATTTCGATATCCTCCAGATCGTCGCCACGCGCCAGTTTCTCGAATGTGGCGATTGCGACTGCAGGTAAGGAAAAATAGCGATCGGCGCGTAAATCCAACAGCGCAATCTGGTTGTTAGCTCGGCAAAAGAACACATCCTGCCGTAATGCAAGGCTCAAGGTAAAACTCCGAATAGCAGGCCCGCATGGGCTTGCGTGGCGTTTCACGCAAGCCCGGCGCTGGGTTCAGTCTTCCGTCAGCATTGTGGCGTTCTGGAAGCCGCCGACGATCGGGTCATCGTCCTTCTTCAGCTGGCTGCCCTTGGTTTCGGCCGTGAAGGCGCCGAGGTCGATCAGGTCGTCGGTTTCGATGTGCTTTTCCATGGTAGTGCTCCCTGGAATGGATGAGATGCCGCGACCAATTTCGCGGCAGAAGCGAAATTATCATCCAAGGAACCGATTGCATGAAATATAACCAAGCAATTTCAGCGCTATATCTCAAATATACAGAGCATATATTCTGCACTGGCCGCGCAAAGTTCAAGCGGTGTAAGCCCGCTTACTCTCCGTTGCTTTCGGTTTCCAGCCTCTCGACAATCTTGGGCACCAGGGCGTGAAAGCGCCGATGGCAATCGAGAACGACCGCTTCGAGACGAACGTAGTCCCCTGCGGCGAGACACTCGGCCAAGGCCGCGTTTTCCGCTTCCACTTCATGTCGAAGTGATGGCCTCGCCTTCCGCGCAATGCGAAGCCGTTCATTGGTTCGACCGATCGACACCCGAAGCTCTGGATTTCCATCGATGGCGGCAATGGCGAGAAAAATGGACTCCAGCTGTAGAACCGGATCGAGGTTCGTGGCGATCTTCACGGAAGGGGAGGGTGCGGTCTTCACGATCGCGGCCGCCTGGATCGCAGGAAGGAGCTGATATTGGCTCCATTCGATCAACCGTCGCAGCTTCGCATCCGATGTTCGTGGAGTCAAAAAACCTAGGTGTGGAACAGCCTGGACGAGTTGCTCTCCGGCGAGCCTCATCAGGCTTTCGCGAACGGGTGTCGCGCTCGTATGGAGGGCATCGGCCATTTGAGCGATGTCGATTCTGGAGCCTTGCGGATATGCACCCGAGAGAAGCTCGGCTTTAATGGCTTCGTAAACCTCGTTCCCGACGACCTTGAATACCATCCGACATCCTGCCACGCGGCGACATTCCGGGCGCCTGCTCGTAAAGGGGTCTCCGCGCGACGTTTATGAAACGGTCGATCCCCAAGCCGCATCCGATTTGGAGGGTATGCGTTACCCCAATAGCTAGAAAACAATCGCCTTATGGTAGTTTATCATGATCGAAAAAACAAGCGGCTCAACATAATGGGAAGGTCATGGCCCTTTTGAAGTATGTACTTGAACGGATAATCAATCGTCCGAATCGACCAGCGAACGAACCAACTCCAAGACGATGCGCTTTTGTTGAGGATTACCGATTATTGGAAAGATCGCTACCAGCTCAGCTTCGTCGGCGGCTGTGAACGCCCGATCCTTTGCCTTCTTGATTTTTCTAGTAGATTCGCCAGCCGGCCGGCGGAACTCGTCGAAGAAAAAAGTTATGGGCGTTTCGAGGGCTTCAGCGATATCGAACAGCATCGAGGCGCTGACCCGGTTGGCTGCCCGTTCGTATTTCTGCACCTGCTGGAAGGTCAGGCCAAGCTTGTCGCCCACCTGTTGCTGCGTCAGTCCCAAGGATTTCCGTCGTGCGCGCAACCGCTCTCCTACATGGATATCGACGGGATGGGGCGCGGTCTTTTCCAAGGATCTGTCCGGTGGGTGAGCAACTCAGACATCAGGATAGAATACATTTGAGTAAGACTTGCAAGAGTAGCAAAACATTGAATTTTCAATAGCTTACCTATCCATGATAGCTTACCTATTGACTTGATTCCGCACCCTCAAACTGTTACCACTTCCGCGTGTTTCTTCATGGACGCTCTATCTTCAAGGCTAGTAGATTATGGCTCCCGGTCCGGCCCTCGACGATCTGTTCCCGCCGCTATCTCCGGAGGACATGCGGTTAATGGATGAGGAGCTCGCCAGGCTCCAGGAAATTGCCGGACGAAGCGAGGCGCTCGCGGTCGCGGGCGGCGCCTTTCTCATATGGTGGGGCGTTATCATGGCGGCCAACGCCTTCTATTATGATGTTCGGGCCTGGGGCTGGCTGCCTGCCTACGCGCCGGCAGCGCTCGGCATTCTGCCTATTGTAATTGGTGGCATCGGATCGATTGCGATTGCCAGAACAAAATTCAAGCATCGCCTCTGGGTTTCCTGGCGGACGCAGGCGATCTCGCTGATTTGGATGTTTGGCACTATTGCCATTATTGCCTATATGGTTGGATCGCGTATGGGGCGCGTCGCAAACCCTGTGTCGGCGGTTGCCTTCATGGCCATCATCTTCAGTCTCATCACCGCCGTCATGGGGGCCAGTGAACGGCGCCAGTGGTTGCTTTGGCCGGCGATTGGATGGATGGGCTGCGCCTTCGTGACCTTTTTCTTGAAGGATGATAACTTACGCGCGGCTTTATTCGGCGTGTGTTCCTTGGCATGTATGTTGGGCCCGGGAATCGTCCTCGCCCGTCAGGACCAGCGCACATGAAGACCTATTCCGCCGACCAACTCGAAGAAGTCATCAATGCGCGAAGCCGGTTCGCGATGCTCGCCTGTCTCAATGCGGCCGGCACGACCGATTTTCAGACGCTTTGTGACCAGGTCGAGATCACGTCGGGCAATCTTTCGCAGCATCTGGCGAGGCTTGAAGAGGCCGGATATGTGACGACCGATAGGGTCATGGTCGATCGCCGGCCTAAGACCATGGTCACCCTGACGGAGGCGGGCCGCCGAGCCTTCGTCGATTATGTCGTTGCCATGCGCAACATGGTTCGAGACGTTCCCGATCCCGTTGCCCAATTGCGCAAAAAGAAGCCTTGAAAGCGCCGATAACCCTGGTGTTGGGCACCCGTCACATTACCTATTTATAATAGGTAAGCTAGTATTGATAAGTTAGATAGCAGCAGCTATGGTCGTCTTGCCGGAATGATCCGGCAGGAAAGGAAACCCCATGGCTAAAAGCGCGACCTGGTATTTCGATGTAATCGACGACGAGCAAGGCACCGATGCCAGGCTGTCGTTTGGCGACAGTGATTTTTGCTGCTGCTTCTTCTGTCTCTAGACGGCAAAAGGGGCCGTCGGTCGCGACGGTCCCTCCACTGGGAGCGGGTCAATGGACGACAGGATGCTAAAGATCGATCCCGCGATCGACGTTGTCACGCCAAGAGCTGATACCTTGGCGTTTCTAACGCCCGATGGACCGTTCTCGATGCGTGACCGGCATGGCTTGGTGCAAAGGGTGATCAACGGATTTCGAGACGAGCAGAGTCTGTCGGGCCTATTGCGATCGTTCGACGGCGAGGGGGAGCAGGCCGCGGCGAGCGAGCTTGTCGATCTCCTGGTCAACAAAGGCGTCCTCGCACCATGCTCTCGTCTGCCGCGGGCGCGTTCAGCCGATCCCTTGCGCGATTGGATCCGGCATCAGGGCGGCGTGTTGGATGACGGGGGCCTATTTGTAGAAATCGCAGGCGAAGGCCTGCTGGCGCAGGCCGTTCGTCTCTATCTGACCTCGGCCGAAACGGATGCTGGCTTCGGAGGCGCGACGGCGATCCGCGTCATGGCATTGGATACGCCTGACCATAGTCGCTTGTTGACGGCCAATGCTGCGGCCGTCGCTTCTGGGGCGCGCTTTCTGCCGGCCTGGCTCAATCGCTCGACTTTCCATCTCGGTCCTTCCATCGTCCCGGGCGCTACGGCTTGCCTGGCATGTCTGCTTCATCGCCAGCAAGCGGCGAAGTGGCGGTCAGAACCCGTGGAAGCCGGTCTGGTCGACGGCGTGTCCGTCAGTAAAAGCCTCGCTCAATTGGGCGCGTCGCTTCTGTTTTCGGAGATCGTACGCATGGCGCTCGACGCCTATGTGCACACGGATTTTGGCATGGCTTACCAGTTCGATTTGCTGAACTTTCGTTTGACGGCAGGCAAGGTCGTGCGGTTGCCGCACTGCCCGGTCTGCGATACGGCGCCGGTATCGGGCTGATGTATGATGCCGGTGGACGGTTTACATTGCGGCTCGATGCGGTTCTGGAACGCCTGGTCAATCCGCAATGGGGTGTCATCTGTCGCCTTCACGCGGACCGGAATTCCGTGACCGGCCTTCATGTCGTCCACACGAGCCTGGCATCGCCCGGCTATTTTCGCGCCAATGGCGCAAGCCAGGCGCCGACGGCAGGGTCCGGCACCGGCGCGGCGTTCGATGCCGAGAGCGCTTATTGGTCGGCGATCGGGGAAGCCGTTGAACGTTATTGCGCTTCCATCTATCGACTGGAGGATCTTGTCTGTGCTGCGGGAGAAGACCTACCAACGACGATGGGTCTGGACCCGCTCATCCAAGTGGCCGTCCCTTCAGTCCGGCCCTACGATCAAAAAGCCGCGCGATATTGGGCGAGGGGGCGAAAGCTTAGCGATGGCTCTGCGTGCTTCGTCCCCGCGCAATTAACCTATCTTGGCTACCAGCCCCAATGGCCGGAAGAAATTCTGGGACAGAACGATTCTACCGGGCTCGCCTGTGGCGTCGATTTCGAAACGGCCTGCTCGGCAGCGTTTTTTGAACTCGTTGAACGTGACGCCTTCGCAAGCGCATGGCTGCTCACGCATCGGCCGAGCCGCATACAACTTGCCGCCAAAGATTATGGCAGGCTGGGGTCCCGCGTTGCCGGGGTGCTTCGTCGCGCTTGCCCTGAACTGCGGCTGTTTCATCTGGCGTCGTCGTTCGGCGTCCACACGGTGATGAGCTGTCTCCTTACGTCCGAGGGCACTGGACTCGTGGCGGCGGCAGCTTCGCCGTCTTTGGCGCGGGCCATGGAAAAATCGGTCGTTGAAGTTCTCCAGGGGGCGAATGCGGCGACCCGCCTCTCGCCAAAGCCGCGCCCGAAGTGTGCGGACGACATTCGCTCGACCTCCGATCATGCCCTCTATTACCTTGATGCCGAGCGTTTCGCCGTTGTTGCCGATTGGCTCCGGGGAACCTCAACCATCACCATCGATGAGATCCAGCCAGCGGCCGAAAGCCCGGCAAATTTCGGCGATATCGTCCAAGCCGGGGTCGCATCGGGTCTCGACCCGGTCGCGGTCGACCTTACGACAGCGGACATGGCTGCGCTTGGCCTGAGCGTTGTGCGCGTTCTGGTGCCCGGCCTTCAGCCGCTTGTATTCGGTAGCGCTTGCGTCAAGGTTCCCGACCGTCGCCGGCTGGATTTTTGGCGCGGCGTCTGGGGAACGGCGGACGCGTTGCTGAATCCTTATCCCCACCCTTTCCCCTGAAGTGCGTCATGTCAGACCGCCCAGCCCACGGTATCGATTCCTTGCCTCCAATCCAGAGTGTCGATGTCAACGGCGATGAAGCTGAGCGCATGCAAAGCTGGCACGAGGAAACACGATTTCATCGCGGCATCAGGCTTCGAAGATCCAGAATCATTGCCCGGTTCCTCAAAGACCCGGCCGTTATCCGCAAGATAACCGACCTGCACCCGCGTGCGTTTGGCGATCGCGTCATTCCGCTCGCCGATCCTCCCATTGAACGCGCAGACGTTCAGCAGGCCTTAGCAAGACGGACCTCGACCGTGCGTCCGCGGCTTACAGGCACCGTCCCGGAAGCGCAGATATCGGCTTTACTCCACCTGGCCGTTCGTCCAAATCGGTGGGTTAAGAGTTCCGTAGCCGATGTCCGCTTTGGCCTGCGGCCCTACCCCTCGGCCGGCGCCCTCTATCCGTGCGACATCTATGTCGTCATGGGCGATGGCGAGACGGCGGGATTGCCGCTTAGGTACGATGCCGGCGCGCACGCACTCATCGATTATGGCGTCCCGCGGGGCGATTTTCGATGTGTGGAAATGGATGTTTTGACGGCGCCGCCGCCATGCGCAGTTGTGATCGCCGGCGTCTTTTCGCGCGCCACCGCAAAATATGGACCGCGCGGTTACAGGTTCGCCCTTCTTGAAGCGGGGCACATTGGCCAGAACCTGGTCCTCGCTGCGACCTCACTTGGACTGCCTTCTCTTGTTTCCGGCTCTTATTTCGATGCCGAACTCGAACGGTGGCTAGGTCTGGACGGGCGAGATGAAGCGGTCCTGTCAGTGGTCCTGATCGGTGAACCGTTACAATCATCAGAAGACTAAAGGCGCTTCATGGAAAAGACACATCCGGATCATGTGCAGGCCATTCTCGACCTTCTCCTCCACTGCCGCGACCTGGCGCACGAAGCGGGAGAAGCTAATATGACGAAGGCAATTGCCGCAGCCCATAGGACTTGCGCCAGTCGCAGCGTGGGTAAAAACCGAAAATCAACAATTAAACCGTAATCGCGGGCGGCGCGGTTGGTCTTCAGGATAGCGATTGGAGGGCCTGCGAAGAGGGGATTGACATTCGCCGCAATGGGAACAAAAATAGAACAATGTTGATGCCGAGAGGTTTGTTGTGCAGCCGCTGAATTTCGAAGTCAGAAGACTTGATGGTGTTGTCCTGGGGCAATTGGCACGAAACGCGAGCCCGGAAGTCGGCGACGCGATTGTTGTTTTCGATTATCCGACCGTGACACGTTATATTGTCGTCGAGCTCTCCCGGAGGTCAAACGTCCTTCCTTACGATCTTGTCGAACCGGACGCCGTTATGGTGCGGCACGAAGAGGTGATCGCAAGATCCAGTCGGGCCAGCCGTGGAATAGGGCTGGATCCGGCCAAAGACATCGTGGCCCGGCTGGAAAAGACGAACGAGCTGGCGAGAAAGGTTATTCTCGATAGGCGCTGCCTCGATATTTGCCATGCCGATTTTGTCGCCTTGTGCGAAGGGAGCGGACTGCCGGCGGACCGAGCAGCCACTGACCTGTTTGCGTTTCGGGGCACGCCCATGACGATAGGCGAAGAGGACGCAACCTGGAACGTCGCAACATCGTTTCATGGCTTCAACTACGAAATGTGCGTTCTGCACGTGACGTGGCCGGGCGGCGATCCATTCGTCATGGAGCCCCGCCTGCTTGAAATCGCGCAAGCAGTCGAGCGTGGATTTTACAACGAGGATGAGGCGCTTGCGGCCGTTCGGGTCCACCTGATGTCGAAGGGCGCCCTGACGATCGAAGATGCTGTCGTTCATGGAATCAAGAACGCGATTTCGCTGGTCGCCGAAGATATCATGGATGCTTACGACGCGGCCCAGGAATTGGTGCGTGTTACGCGACCTTCGCAAATCGAAAGCGTGCGCGCTGCTTGGAAGGCCTCCTCGCGACCTATGCCGGAGCTTCCTGCAGGTGTGAAACTGCCGGTGTTCCTCGCCTGATTTCCCGTGAACGCGGTCCGCATCTCTCGAAGCAAAGGCCACGGCAGAGAGGCACGTTTGTCCTATTCAGGCGGACGGAGGGACTCGCCCATTTTCAACATTTCGTCGATCTCACCGTCCGTAATTTCGGAGCGGTTATAGCCGTCATCCTGAACGCAGGACATGATTGCCTGGGTCGACGGGTCGAGGATGGTATGGGTCATCACCGAAACCTTCGTCTTGCCGGCGGCATCGGTCTTTTCGACCGCTAATTCAACAGACGGAAAACCGCTTCTGCCGGCGAATTTCTGGGCACGAAGGAAGGTTTGCGTTGTCCCCGCGGCCAAGGGGAAGGCCAATTCTGGATTGGCGACGACGCGATCCGGAAGATTCCATGTCGCTGGATTTGCCGGCGTTCCGTTCAAAGGCAGGATCGTCACGCTGCACCCCAACTTAACGGTCAGGAAGTCGGCATCGATCAGCAGCCCGCCTGTCGGGGTTTCGTCTTTCTGGCTGACCCTGAAATCCGGTCCGATATCTACCGCGAACCTGGAATGTTTATAGACGCCATCGGCAAAGGCCGAGGGCGCGATCATCAGTGCCGTCAACGCCGCTGCCGCATGCAATAAACGATTATTCATTCGCGCTTCCCCCGGTCTGGAGCGACGATAACAGCGGTTTCGTCTGCCGGCAACAACGCCTGTTCAGGACGAGCCGAGGCCTTAGTCTCTGAAGGCTAGTCGCAATGTTCCATGTCTCGTCCTGCAACGCTCAGCCATATGTGTTTGCGGCTTTCATAAACTGAATGCAGGGGGTTAAATCCATGGGGTTCATCGAAGATGCCAAGCGGGATGGCAAGGACGTCAACTGCATCCGCCAGATAGTAGGAGACGCCGGTTCCGCAATTTGGGCAAAATTGCTGATGGCCCCTGTTTCCACTGTCGGCCGTTCTTATGAATTCCTGCGCTTCGCCGGCCAGGGTTACGTGCGCGCGAAGAAAGCGAACCTGGGCGGCAAACGCGCTGCCGCTGCGGCGCTGGCAGGCGAGACAGTGACAGACTGAAACGCGTGTTGGTACCCCCTCACAGCTGAGGCTGACCGCTCCGCATTGACATCTCGCTGTCTGCGTCATTGGAACTCCTTATCAGGCGACGATGTCTCGTCGCTAAATGTCGCAAGGTAGCCTGATTTGGCTAGCCCTGCATCCTCAAGGTCAACCAGCCCATATCTCGTTTCGCTTGATTTTCCATTCAAATGTTCTATATTTGTTCCGTCGGCGGCGGCCGTGTCAGGCAGTTCGCGACGTTGTGAGTATGTGTGGAAAATATGGTGGTCCAGCTGAGCTGGAAGTTTTCGCGGGATATCTGAAAATCCCGCCGCCCTTCAAGAATTTGAGTGCGAGTGAAAATATGCGGCCAATGAAGACAGTCTCGGTTTTCGCCAGGAACGCGCAGGGGCTTATCGTTCTGAAAGACATGCAGTGGGGTCTTATTCCGGCGGGATTTACGGGACGCAAGGCGGACTGGTCGGCAACGACGTTTCATGCCCGGCTTGAGACGGTGGCAACCACACCGTCGTTCCGGAATGCGTGGGCGAAGAAACGACGGGTCATCTTTCCGATGGAGCGTTATTTCGAGAAGAAGAAAGCGGCGCCAGACCTTCTTGGCCGCCGGCAGGGCGACGCACGGGTCGCGATCGTCCGCACCGACGACAAGCCGATGGGTGTTGCCGGCATTTATGACCACGCCAATACGCTCGACGGTCCCGTCTTGTCCGTCGCCATGCTGACCCGGGCGCCCGGTCAGCGTATGCTGGAAATCCATGACCGGGAGCCGGTCATTATCGAGCCTGAAGATTGGCAAGCCTGGCTTGATGGGAGCGACGAGATCGACCTTGCGGCGCCGTGGGCCGACGACGCATTCAAATATCAGGCTGCTTAAAAGAGGCTGCCTTGGCGCGGAGGCTCCGGAACGAAAGTATTGCCTGGAAAATCCTCGGGCGAGCCGCGTGCAACGATTTCGAGGGTACCATTCGGCAAAGGCCGTTGCAGTGAGAGAGCGTCTTCGACAGACGCGGTCAGCCAGTAATCGACAGAAGCGGGTGTGCGCAGAAAGACGGGCATCGCCTTGGGATGAACGGCGCCGACCTCTTCATTGGCGTCCGTTGTCAGAAAACCGTAGAGGTCGTTGGTTGTCTCGCCTTCCTTGACTTGGCGCACGCTGGTCCATTTAGGAACCCAAATGCCCGCGAAAAAGAAAAGCGGCCGATCTTCCCTCAATGCGAACCAAACAGTCTGCTTCGAGCCTGGCGTCTGGCCGAATTCGGAGAAGGAGGTAGCCGGGACGACGCAACGGTTTTCGACGTCGAGCCACTGCTGCCAATGGAAGCTATCGGTATCCCGGATATTGCTGACGCCGGTATCGTGGGTCTTCTCCTTCAAAGCGTAGGCGGGTTTGGGCATGCCCCAGCGCGCAAGTGCCAGTTCGCGGCCTTCTGGCGTATTACGGACAATCGGTCCGTACCCGTTGGCGAAGATGGCGGGCATGGCGCCAAGTTCTTCGCGGACGGCGCCACGCGCAGATAGCGCGTGAATTCCCGGATCGCGTCCTTGTTGCTCATCATCGAATAGAGATTGCACATCGCGATGCCTGTCCTGTGTAACCTTGGAGTTGCCGGTTCTGCGGCTAGGACACAAAGCTGTGGGTCCGACTAGAAGCGAACATCGGAGCGTAGCGCATATTGCGTCGACAGGCCAAGCTCCCGCGCGGCTTGCATGCTCAGCATTTCGGTTATGGCGGGTGCGCCTTGCGCCGGGTCCAGGGGCTTGCCATCGATATCATAGCGGAAGCTGCCGATATGGAAGACGGCCGGATTGCTCTGGTCCTTGTGGGCCTGTTGCGGAGCGTCGAAATCCTGAAGTCTTACCCAGGCACTGTCATACAAACGAATGGTCATGAGGCCAATTATAGCCGCGGGGCCCGCCAAACGTCCAGCCACGATGCGACGGGTACGACGTTCAGGCCATGACTTTCGCAATCTTGTTCCAAAAAAATTTGCCCTTTGTATCTAAGCGCAAGCTCTTGTTCTGATGTGGCATTTCCCTGTTGGTTGATGTGGGAAGATCACCGCTGCGGTCTCAGTCGCCGGACGGTAGATTGACATCGTTCTGAAAAAGAACAAACATAGAACATAATCACAGTCATCGCAGGCAGTCGCAGCCGAACAAACAGATCCAGAAAGGACCTTTTATGTCATGCCCTCCGCCAGTGCCGACGTTATTTCTGAGCTCAGGCAACAGATCGAGGGGATCGAAGGTGTTGTTGCCCGTACCCGGACCGTCTTGCCTTTCGACGTTCCCGAGCTCGATCGCCGGCTTCCAAAGGGTGGGCTGGCGCTCGGCGCCCTTCATGAGGTCGCCGGCGGTGCCGATGGAGCGTTAGATGGAGCGGCCGCTGCCGGTTTTGCGGCCGGCATTGCCGCGCGAACCGGCGGCAAGGTCCTCTGGTGTTACACCCAGGCTGACCTGTTTGCACCTTCTCTGGCGCAATCCGGCCTGACCGAGGACCGGGTCGTTTTCTTTGAAGCGCGTGACGAGACGTCGATCCTGGGGTGCGCCGAAGAAGCGCTGCGGCATGGCGGTTTGACGGCCGTCGTCGCGGAGCTGTCGGGACTCAGCCGCGTGTCATCCCACCGCTTGCAGATGGCCGCTGAAACCACGGGCACGATGGGGTTGGCATTGCGCCGATGGCGACGGCATGTCGATGCCCGGGATTTTGGCAATCCGACAGCCGCCTTTACGAGATGGCGGGTGACGGAAATCAATTCAGCGCCTCTGCCGGTTCGCGGCGTGGGGCGCGCGAGGTGGCAACTCGAGCTGATGCGTTGCCGCGGCGGCGAGTGTGCGGATTTTGAGGTCGAGGCGTGTGATGCCCAGGGTTTTGTCGCTATTCCTTCCCAGCTGGCCGACAGATCGGTTGCGACGGAAGCTTGGCGCCAGCGCGCCGCCGGTTGACGTCCCGCTCGTACTCAAAGGTTCCGATGGCCGGCGCCGCGTGGTGACAGCCGTCGATGAGTTGGCCGGCCATTGCGGTATCTATAAGGGCATGCCGGTCGCGAAGGCCCAGTCTTTGTTCGGCGACCTCGTCATCATGGACGCGGACCCGGATGGCGACGCCATCGATTTGGAAAAGCTGGCGCTTTGGGCGCTTCGTCTCTATTCGCCGATCGTCGCTGCCGATCCACCCGATGGACTTATCTTCGACATCCAAGGCGCAGCCCATCTCCATGGCGGCGAGGCCGGCACGGTAGCGAGTGTTTTAAATGGACTGAAGGCACTCGGCATCGCCGGACGTGCGGCTCTCGCCGATACCTGGGGAGCGGCCCACGCACTGGCACGGTTCGGGCAAGAAAACGGCCGGATTGTCGAATCCGGCAAGGTCGGCGACGCCATCCGGGAGCTGCCGGTTGCTGCATTGCGGTTGGCGCCGGACATGATGCCAGACCTTCTTTTGCTAGGCCTTGACACCATTGGCGAGCTCGCGGCCAAGCCTCGGGCACCCCTGACCCAAAGCTTTGGCCCGAGGTTGTTTCGGCGTGTCGATCAGGCCTTCGGCCGTCTTGCCGAGCCGATCGAGCCCGTCGATGCGCCGGACCTGATTTCGGTGGAACGGATTTTCGCCGAACCCATCGGCGCGCCGGAGACGATCGAAAAATATACTCGGCGCCTGACCGACATGGTGTGCGACCGGCTGGAGGAGAAGGGACTTGGAAGCCGCCGCCTGGACCTGCTTTTCACGCGTGTCGACAATCGCATGGAGACGATCTTCGTCGCGACGGCCAAACCCGTCCGTGATCCGAAACGGCTTGGCCGGTTGCTCTGCGACAAGATCGAAACCGTCGATCCCGGTTGGGGCATCGACAAGATGGTCATGCGGGCGACGTGCGCCGAACCCTTGGTTTTGAAGCAGACCCTGGCCTCCTTTACGGCGCTGGCGCGCCCGGATGTCGAGGAATTATGGGACACGATCGCCAACCGCTATGGTCCTGACAGGCTCTATCGAGCTGTCTCGGTCCCCACGGATATTCCCGAACGCGCCGTCAAGCGTTTGCCACCAACCTCGACCGAGACGGGTTCGACGCGAAACGCACTTTACCGGCGGCCAAAGCGCATGTACCGCCGGCCGGAACCCATCCAGCCGCTGGCGGCCTTGCCGGATCATCCACCACGCGCCTTTACCTGGCGGGGCCGGCGCTACAGCGTCGCCTGCGCGGATGGGCCGGAACGGGTCATGGGCGAGTGGTGGCGAACCGATAAGGAGAAGGGAAAGGTCCGGGACTATTTCATCCTGGAGGTCGAAGGCGGCGAACGGTTCTGGGTCTTCCGGACCGGCGACGGCCAACATGAGGCCACGGGCTCTCTGACCTGGTATCTTCACGGGAAGTTCGATTGATGTCCTATGTCGAGCTCCAGTGTGTTTCCTATTTTTCCTTTTTGCGAGGGTGCAGCTCGCCCGACGACCTGTTCGCGCGGGCCAAGGAACTGGGCATGGCATGCCTTGCCATTGCTGATCGCAATAGTCTGGCGGGCGCCGTTCGAGCCCATGTCGCCGCGGAGGAATATGGTGTTCGGTATATTGTGGGCTGCCGGCTGGACTTGATGGATGGGATGTCCTTCTTGGTCTACCCGCTGGATCGGTCCGGATATGCCAACCTGTGCCGCCTGCTCTCTCTTGGCAAGAGTCGCGGCGGCAAGGGCAGGTGCGATCTCGAATGGAGCGACGTCGAAGATTTCCAGGAGGGTTTGGTCGCCGTTCTCATTCCCGACGAACCCGATGATCTTTGCGCGCAGCGACTACGCAAGTTCAAGGCGCTCTTCGCGGACCGGGCCTATGTGGCGCTCACGTTGAGGCATCGCCAGAATGATCATATGCGGCTGCACGAGCTGTCGAACCTTGCCTCGCGGCTACGGGTTCCCACGGTCGTGACCAATGATGTTCTCTACCACATCCACGAGCGCGCCATACTCCATGATGTTGTCACCTGCATCCGCAACCGGTGCACCATCGACACCATGGGCGAGCTGCGCCATCGCTACGCAGACCGTTTCCTGAAATCCCCAGCGGAGATGGCCCGTCTGTTCGCCGACTACCGCCAGGCCTTGGCGCGAAGTTGCGAGATCGCGGAGCGATGCCGATTCTCCTTAAGCGAACTTGAGTACCAGTATCCGGAGGAGAGGTTGCTGCCCGGCATGTCGGCGACCGAAGCCTTGAAGCGGCTGAGCTGGGCCGGCGCCAAGTGGCGATATCCGGAAGGCGTACCCGACAAGGTCATCAAACTTCTCAAGCACGAATTGGCGCTGATCGAGGAGCTCGGCTATGCGCCCTATTTCTTGACCGTCAACGCGATCGTCCAATTCGCGAGGTCAAAGGACATTCTCTGCCAGGGCCGCGGTTCGGCGGCCAATTCCTGCGTTTGTTTCGTGCTCGGCATCACGAGTGTCGATCCGGACCGCAACGACCTGCTTTTTGAACGTTTTATCAGCGCAGAGCGCAAGGAGCCGCCCGATATCGATGTCGATTTCGAACATCAAAGGCGGGAAGAGGTCATGCAATGGGTCTTCGAAACCTATGGCCGCGACCATTCGGCACTGACGGCCGTCGTCACGCGTTTCCGAACCCGCGGCGCCTTGCGCGACACCCTGAAGGTCTTGGGTTTTCCTGAGGACACGATCAAGAGCCTGGCCTCACAGATCCGCCATTGGCATTCGGCCGGCTTCAGCGAGGACATGGCGGACGAGCTCAATCTGAATACCAAGGACCGGCGCCTGCGCCTGGCCTTTGAAATTCATCTGCTTCTGCTCGACATGCCGCGCCAGCTTTCCCAGCATCCGGGGGGGTTCGTATTGACCCATGACCGCCTCGATGAATTGGTGCCGATCGAACCGGCCAGGATGACCAACCGGCAGGTCATCGAGTGGGACAAGGACGACATCGATGTGTTGAAATTCATGAAGGTTGATTGCCTGGCGCTCGGCATGATGAGCTGCATGAAGCGCTGCTTCGACATGCTGGCGGACGCGAAGGGCATCCATATCGACATGGCGTGCATTCCGCCCGAGGACCCCAAGACCTATGCCATGATCCGAAAGGCGGACACGATCGGCACTTTCCAGATCGAATCCAGGGCGCAGATGAGTATGTTGCCGCGGACCAAGCCGCGGACCTTTTACGATCTCGTCATCCAGGTCGCGATCGTACGGCCAGGACCGATCCAGGGCGATATGGTCCATCCTTTTCTTCGCCGTCTCGAAGGCCTGGAGCCCGTGACGTTTCCGACGCCCGAGCTCGCGAACATTCTCGGGAAGACCTTGGGAGTTCCTCTTTTCCAGGAACAGGCCATGAAGATCGTCATCGTTTGCGCCGGTTTCAGTCCTGGCCAGGCCGACCTGGTGCGCCGCGCACAGGCGACCTTCAAGAAGACCGGCGGCATCGGCCCGATTGCCCAGGACATCATCAATGGCATGAAGGGTAACGGCTATACCGAGGACTTCGCGTTGTCCCTGGTCAAACAACTCGAAGGCTTCGGCAGCTACGGCTTCCCCGAAAGCCATGCCTTCAGCTTCGCGATCATCTCGGAAGCCTCGTCGTGGATGAAATGCCACCATCCGGATGTGTTCCTCGCCAGTATCCTGAACTCTCAGCCCATGGGATTTTACGCGCCGGCGCAGCTGATCCGGGATGCCAAGGCGCACGGTGTCGAGGTCAGATGGTTCTGCATCAACAAATCCAGGTGGGATTGTACATTGGAACCGACCGATCGACCGGGAAGGCTCGCGGTCAGGCTCGGCTTTCGCCTCGTGAGTGGGGTGCGCAGCCAGGACGTCGCCGACATGGTCCTGCGGCGAGGCGAAGAACCCTATAAATCCATTCCCGATCTCTGGCGCCGTGCCAAGACGGCGGTCTCCACGCTTCGCAAGCTGGCCAGGGCGGACGTCTTCGAAGCAGCCTTCAAGCTCGCCAGGCGTGACGCCTTGTTCGCCATTCGCGCCCTCCGCGACGATGCCCTGCCGCTCTTTGACAGTTTTCTGGATCAGGAAGGAAGAAGTCTTTCGGAACAGGACCAGCCGGATATGGAATTCCGGCGAATGACCTACGGTGCCCAGGTCGTCGAGGACTATAATCAGGTCGGCTTCTCACGAGGCGCGCACCCGGTTTCGTTTTTGCGGGATGACCTGAAGGAACGTGGCATCACGACCTGTCGCGACGCCATGACGTCCAAGGACAAAAGGCATGTGCTGGTCGCCGGCATGGTCAATGTCCGCCAGCGGCCAGGCTCGGCCAACGGCGTTATCTTCATGACGATTGAAGACGAGACCGGTGATGCCAATGTCGTCGTCTGGGAGAAGGTCGGCGAAGCGTTCAAGCGCGCGGTCTATGGCGCCACCCTTATCCTGATTACCGGCTATATTCAGAGGGAAGGGGAGGTTGTCCACCTGATCGCTCGGACAGCTGTCGACCTTTCTCACATGTTGGCCAAAATCGGCGAGCGGGATACGCCTCTGCGCACGCCATACCAGCCTGGCGATGAGTTCCGCAACGGTGGACCGGGCGTCGATCCGCGCGTCGCGCGACATGCTGCGGCGCAAATCCAACATCGTAGCCGGGACTTCAGGTAGCTGAACATTCCCGGCCCGGACCAAAAGGCATGCCAGCGAGAAAACGCTACCATCTATTCGCGCAGCATGGATTCAGCGACCCTCAGCCGGCTTACTCAAGACTTACATAATCCTTGACGAGACCGGATCGATTTGAACCTTGAGCCTAGGCTATCCAGACATCAGGGCCGTCGAATTCCTTGGCAGCTCGCTAAATCATCCGCTCACTGCGGAATTTCGAGAAAGCCAGAACTATGTTCTCTACAGCCACCAAATCCGCCGCCGATGCCACCAAAGCTTCCGCCGAAAACGATGTGACCTCGTCCATCCGTAAGGTTGCCGATCGCGCCCAGGACACGGCAAAGCATCTTCGTGACGACGCCGTCGACTATGTCAGCGCCAAAAGTGATAAGGTTCGTTCCCTTACCGAAAGCGCGCAGCGCAATCTGAAGACGGCGGCGGACCGCACCAGCAGCCAGATTCGCGCCAATCCTCTTCCTTCCGCGCTTATCGCGATCGGCATTGGACTTGTTGTTGGTCTCGTGCTTCGTGACAACCGACCGGCCTATCGCTTTCGCTAAACGAAAGAGAAATTGATCGGGCCGGCCTAAGGCGGACTCGATGCAAAGACCAAGATGCGGCCGTCGGGAAGGCGTACCTCCAACTCCCGATTGCCGTAGGCCTTGTTGACCGGCGGCGATTTAATGTCGGCTCCCGCGTCGCTGAAGGTCGAAAAAAGCGCATCGACGTCATTGGCCCAGATATAGGCGGCCCAGTCCTGCGCCGGCTCCGGATAATCGCCGGCCAGCAACATGATCTCGGCCTTGTCGAACAGTAAGGATGCCCACGATGGTGTCGACTGGCCGCGAGGCGTGAATTCACCCTGCAATTTGAAACCGAGCCGGTCGCGCAGATAGTCCCGCATGACCGGAAGGTTGCAAACGCACCATGCCGCCGACAGGCCTGTTGCTACGCTCATCTCATCCATTCCATGTTAGCTACGATGGAGTAACGGATTCTATCATGGGCCAAGTTCGATCCAGGTTGGCGCGTGATCGCTCGTTTTCTCCCACGTCCGCACGTACGTGTCGACCTCGGCTTTGAGCAGACGCGGCGCCAATGACGGGCTTAAGAGAAGATGGTCTATGCGCAGGCCGGCATCTCGCGCAAAGGCGTTTCGAAAATAGTCCCAGAACGTATAGATGCGCTCCCCAGGATGGAGGTGACGCAGGGCATCGGTCCAGCCTTGTCCGACAAGATCCCGGTAAGCCGCCCTGACCTCGACGCGAAAAAGAGCGTCGTCCGTCCAGCGTTCCGGCTTATATACGTCAAGTTCTGTGGGCATGACATTATAGTCGCCCGCCAAAACGACGGGTGCATCCGAGGCTAGAAGCTCGGCCGCACGCGACTTAAGCCTATCGAACCAGCGAAGCTTGTAGTCGAATTTCGGTCCGGGATAAGGATTTCCGTTCGGCAAATATAGGCATCCCACCAGAATGCCGTTGACGGCCGCCTCAATATATCGGCTGTGCGAGTCGTCCGGATCACCCTCCAACCCTCTTTGCGTCTCAACGGGCTGCGTGCCTCGCGAGAGGATTGCGACACCGTTCCAGCTTTTCTGGCCATGCCAGATGGCGCCGTAACCAGCATCCTCGATTGCCGCAACAGGGAACTTGTCATCCGGCGCTTTCAATTCCTGAAGGCAAACCACATCGGGGGCAGCCTGTTCAAGCCATTGGAGCAGCGCGGCCACGCGCCCGTTGACGCCATTTACGTTATAAGTAGCGATTTTCACGACCTGATCCGCTTAAGAGGCTTTTCGACGCCTATCAGTTCCCCGGTAAGTTTTCAGTCTGAAATCCAATAAAAAAGAGAGATGCAGGAACCGCACGACGCCAACAAACATAGAATGGCCCCTAACAACTAAAGCCTTGTGAGTGCCCCTGTTCAGGGGGTGTCGTCAGACAGGATCGCCTTCATAACAAATCCCTCTAAACGAGGGTGCCATGTCAGAAGCCATTAAAGTCGCCACGCTGGTCATTGTTCTTGCCTATACGACCATGCCGGCGATTGCGCGGGCCGAGGAGGCGGGCACACAAATCGAGTGCTCGACTCACACAGAAACGGCGGATTATGAAATTACCTATCGTGCCTATTTCACGCTCTACGAGGGGCGTTTGATACCGGCGGACGGTAACAGCATAAGCGTGAAGGCACACCCGATGAAGCGCGCCTTTGCACCCGGATTCAGCGCCCATACGCCTGACCCAACGACCGAGGATTTCAACGAAAGCGATAACTATGTCGCTTTAGGTCTCACCGATGAGGACTACGGACCGACCTTTTCGGTCCGCATGAATGTCGCCGTTCCGCCTCAGACGGGCCGTCTCAGGATCGTGGTCGGCCAGGCGCTTCCACCTGCGGGTGACATCGCAGTCGATATTCATCCGTTGGAAGGGCAAACCATATCGGCCGTAGGAACGTTTGAACCCAAGGTAAATGCTGCTGTTCGGACCCAGCCATTTATTCTGGATGTCGTTTTGGACGACAAGGTCGTGGCTCACGTCGTTTATAATCTTTCCGCCGTCCCTTGGCAGGCCTTTTATCAAGGTGAGGATGCTCGCTACGCGGGAGCGAAAGATGTGAAAGCGGACGCAAACGGTCGAACGCAGGTTATGGGCTGTAATGTCTTCGACGATGAGGTGTAAGACGAGACGACTTGTCTCATTTTCGCGCGGCTTGTGCTGCTCGTTTGCGAAAGGCACGTGCATCGTAGGTCGGCGTTAGTCCGTGCAACTACACATATACCGTGCGTTCCTAAACGCCATCAAGGATTTGACGCATTCGCAGAGACAATTCGTCAAGCGTAAACGGCTTGCCGATCAGATGTACGCCCTTGTCTAGCACGCCATTATGGACCACGGCGTTGCGCGTGTAGCCCGTCGTAAAGAGGATTTTCAAATCCGGTCGCATAGCCTTAGCCTGGTCCGCAAGCTTCCGCCCGTCGATATCCGGCATGACCACGTCTGTGAAAAGCAGCACGATGTCCTCTCGAGCCTTCAGTAATTCCAGCGCGCTCAAGGCATTTGAAGCCTGGAGGACGTGGTAGCCCAGTTCCTCGAGCGCGGAAGCGGTGAAATCCCGCACGGCATCCTCGTCATCCACGACAAGAACGACCTCCTGGTCGTCGCCGGCGAGAAGTCCATCCGTGAGCTTGCCTTGATCGGGCGATGCCGCCTCCACATCTGCCCGCGGTAGATAGAGTTTGATCGTCGTGCCCATGCCCACTTCGGAATAGATTTTGACGTGGCCGCCGGACTGCTTGATGAAACCGTAGACCTGGCTAAGGCCAAGGCCAGTGCCCTTGCCAAGCTCCTTCGTCGTAAAGAAAGGATCGAACGCCTTCGCGATCACCTCCGGCGCCATCCCTGATCCGGTGTCGGTCACCGCGATCATAGCATATTGGCCTGCGGGCACGCCCATTTCCTTGGCGGTATAACGGGCGTCGAGATGAGCATTTTGTGTCTCGATCGTAAGTTTGCCGCCGTCCGGCATGGCGTCCCTCGCGTTGACGCTCAGATTAAGGATGACGTTTTCGAGCTGGTTAGGGTCAACCTCCGTTTTCCACATGCCGCCAGAAAGAACGGTCTCCAGGCGGATATCCGCACCGATCGAGTGACGCAGCAGGTCGGACATGCCATTGACGAGCCGGTTCAGGTCGACGACTTCGGGCTTCAGCGGTTGTTGCCTGGAGAAGGCAAGGAGGCGTTGGGTAAGATTGGCGGCGCGTTTGGCCGCGCCGCTGGCCTGACTCACGAAATGCTGGGCCCGGACGTCTCCGCCGGCTAAGCGCCGCTGCAGCAGTTCGAGCGACCCCATGACGACGGCCAGCATGTTGTTGAAGTCGTGGGCTATGCCACCGGTAAGCTGACCAACGGCTTCCATTTTCTGTGACTGCCGCAGCTGTTCTTCTATCAGCCGCTTTTCGGTCATATCGACGCCGACGCCGGTGCGGCGAACAGCCTTGCCGTCCTCGAAGATCGTATTCCCCCGGGACAGAACCCAGTGAACGGAACCATCGGCGTGGACGATGCGATATTCCATTTCCAGATCGCCCGGGGTCTCAAGGCCACCTGACATGGTGGAAGAAAGCGTCGCCATGTCTTCGGTGTGAACATTGGCCAGAAATTCGCGCCTCGGCAAGCCAGGAGCTCCGGATCCTAGCGGCAGGCCATAGAGGCTAGCGATCGCATCATCGAACGCATACATATCATTGACTATATCATAGATCCACACACCCACGCCGCCGACGGCGCCAAGTGCCAGACGCGTGAAGTCCCGTGCTTCGTTAAGCGCCTTTTCTCTCGCGCGCTCTTCGGTGATATCACGTGCACCGCAATAGATGAGACCATCCTCTTCGACCGCATTCCACGAAAGTGTCCGGTAACTTCCGTTTTTTGCCTGCAGTCGGTTTTCAAACCGGAATGTTCGGCGGCCGTGCGAAATTTCCGTGACTTCCTGACGCGTCCGTTGCCTGTCGTCGGGATGTTCCATCCATTCCGAAGTGCGGCCTAGCAGTTCGTTTTCAGACCAGCCGAGGATTTCGGTCCAGGCGGGGCTGACGCGAAGCCAAACCCCTGCCGTGTCCGCGATCAGGAAGGGGTCCTGCGACAAGGTCCACAGGCGGTCGTTTTCCTGAAGTTGCTCGGTGACCTGTTGCTTGAGCGACTGCGCCATCTCGTCCAGGGCATGTAACGTTGCCTTCTGGTCCTCCACGTCTGTGTTGGTGCCGACCCAGCGCAGAATGCGGCCGCTCTCATCGTGCACCGGCAGAGCGCGAACCAGATGCCAGCGGAAGTTGCCGTCTGCCGCCCGAATTCGGAATTCAGTCTCGTAAGGCTGGCCGGCGGTCAACGCATCGGTCCATCGCGAGGCAGCACCCGGGATGTCATCGGGGTGAACGACCTGCGTCCAGTTCTGCCCCTCCAACTCGTCAAATCCCAGTCCGGTATAGGCGTAGACCCGGTCGTTGAACCAATCGAGACGGCCATCCGGTTTCGCCGCCCAGACGTGGTTGGGCATGACTTGCGCGAACGTGCGGAATTGGGCTTCGCGTGCGGCCACCTCCGCTTCGACTTCGGCGCGGTCTATCAACTGCTTGGTCCGGTCGGCGACGGTTTCCATGAAGTCGATTTCGTCACGCGACCACCTGCGAGCGTGGCGCGCATTCAGGTATACAATTGTCCGAAGGCGCTCGCCACGCAGGAAGGGGACGACAAGGATAGCGCGCGTGTCGACCTCGGTTGCCGTCTCGAGCGTCCTCTCCTCGACATTGCTGATCTGGTCGGCGAAAAGGTCGTCGACGACGATCGTCTCGCCGGCGCTCAGCCTGGCGACGATCTGCTCGCCGAAGACGTGGGCCGGGTAGTCGCCGAGAAGCGGAGGCACCTTGCCGTCGGTCCAACAGACCGTATAGCTAAACACGTCCTCGACCGGATCAAGCTGACCATAGCCGACACGCGAAACACCGAAATACTTCCCCATCAGGCCACAGGCGGCGTGGAGTGCCGCCGAGGTGTCGCCGCTGCGCAGAAGCTCGCTCAACTCAAGCATGACGACACGGCGGGCCTCGTCGATCTTCTGGTGCGTGATGTCGATGGCGGTGCCGACCGCGCGGACGCATCGCCCACGGGAATCGAAGAGACCCTTTCCCTTCGCGGCCACCCAGCGCGTTGCCCCGTCTTCCTTTCCGACCGTTCGGTATTCAACGTCGTAGGTAGCGCGCACCTCTGGATCGAGGGCGGAGGCGAAGGCCTCGCTCGTCGCCACAAGATCGTCGGGATGGAGGCCGCTATAGAAGTCGGCAAGCGTGCAGGTGGCGTCGGCGGACATGCCGAACATGGCCTTGGTGCGATCCGACCAGGTCAGGTCCTTGGTCTCTATATCGAGGTCCCACGTACCGATTTCCGCCGCGTCGGTTGCCAGACGCAACGACTCTTCGCTGACGAAAAGCCGGTTCTGAGCAAGTCGCCGTTCGGAGATATCGCGGATGAACCCAATGAAGGCGGCCATGCCTCTGGGTGGCGCCTCGACGATCGACAGTTCGATCGGGATTTCGCGACCGGAGCGATGCAGGGCGGTGATTTCAATGCGCTTGCCCATGACCCTGGCAATTCCGCTTTCGGCGTACCGCGCCATGCCTTGGGCGTGGCCGTCGCGATGCTGCGGCGGGACCAGGACCTCGCCCAGCGACCTGCCGATCACCTCATCTTCGGCCCAGCCGAAAATGGTTCCGGCCATACTATTCCACCCAACAATAAGCCCGGACGTATCAATCGCGACCACGGCGTCCAGCACGGACGCTTTGAGGACCTCTAAGGTCCGGTCGCTGATCTCTTTTTGTACGGGCAAGGCGGGCTCTGGCGAAATATTCCGATAACGTCAGGTTACGCACAATTCGCTTTAAAGCCAATGACTTTGCGCGCGTTGCTTGTTCCGATGCGTGACTCTGGCGTGTTAGGTTTTCGCCGGTTATTGAAGCCGTGGCCGAGGCGTCCGCTCATCCATTGTGCGCTCTCCGCTCGTAGCCTAGATCTGTCTCGCGTTCGGGCAAACCCCAGCGTGGCAACCAGTCTTCGCGATGCACAACCCAGTTCTCATAGATGGGCGCAAAAAGGCTGACGTCGTCAAAACTCCCGATGTGCAATTCCGTCTCGTTGCCGTCGTCCTCCTTTTGGCATATTGGGGAGCTGCAGACTTCGCAGCTGAACCGAGTCGCGTGCTCGGAACTTCGCCATTCCCTAAGCGATCCGGCGATTAAGACATCCTCGGTCTTAAAGACGACGAACGGGTTGAAGGCCGCGCCATGGTGCTTGCGGCAGGTCAAACAATGACACAGGCCAACACGTAATGGATCGCCCGTAGCTTCGAATCGTACCGCGCCGCATGCGCAGCCGCCCTTATGTGCCGTCATGGTGTTACAACCGCCTTGCAAGCTGGGTTTGCCTCCACGGGCATCCTCATGACACATCGGTAGAGGCGTTCCCCTCAACGTCCTTTGCAAAATGTAGGTGCCGTAGCGGCGCCTACATTTTAATGACCGGCATGCGAACCCTTGCGACCGCCCTTTTTCGGGATGTGCGCCTCGTGCATGGCGATGGCGACCGCCTGTTTGTGCGATGTCACCTTCTTGCCGGATCCGCTTTTCAGTTCGCCTTCCTTCGCTTCGTGCATCACCTTATGCACTTTCGATCTTTGTGCCGAAGATTCCTTGGGCATGATAGCCTCCTTTTTGGTGCAGCCACCCCAGAGGCCACCATCGCCGGGAGCCGATAAAATCGCCATCTGAAATTCTCCTTCGCGCGCAAATCCTGCTTAAGTCTCGGGCGCACGCGTGTTTATCTTCGGCACGCAGAGAGCGTCGCCCAAACTTATCCGGACGTAGCGAGGGACGACGGTGCGCAAGTTGAGACATGCTTATGACCAAGATCAATCCTCCGACGACTTCGCAGGCTGCTGTGCAGGACGAACCAAACCGGGAAGCGGCGTCGCGCTCGATGCGACAGCGAGATGCTGGACGATGACGAGACAATCCTCGATGAGGACCAAAAGCACTAAGCGTGCCTAGCCTTCGTCAGGCGAGGGCGTTTCAGAAGCCGGTGCGGCGCCTTAGAGGTTGCAGCTTTGAGCGGGGCTGGGTGGATCGCGAATGGCCCGAAGTCGTCGATATGCGGCGCCCGACTCTCGGCCTCCGCGCAGGAGAGCCGGCCGGCGCGTGGGTTTGGTCGCGCCCCGACACTAGGGCGCCTTCGACAACATGCCGGTGAAGGAGCATGGCCGCCAAGCGGGTAATGAGAGTAGCACGGCGCTTCCGTCGCGATCCGTCCCAACCCGTCAACATCTGGACGGTCGTGATCGGCGAACTTTCATCGCACTTTCTTGGCGTGGTCGTGTAGGAAGCGGGCGAGTTTGGTTCGCAGATCGTCTGCTTCGGCAACGGGCTGATTGGCCGCACGGTTGAATATAGCTTCTTGTGTATGGGAAGCAACGCCTGGCCATTCGCTTACAAGCGCCGCGCCGAGCACTTGCAAAATCCTGGCCTCCGTCGCGTCGAGCTCGTGGGCATCAAGATTCCATAACAGATAGGACCGGTCACTCTCAGGGGCCGATGGTTCGCCGGTCTCGTGTATCATAGCTGTCTCCGATATTCGATCAGGGCCGGCGAAGTTACGCCTGCTGTCGTAAGTTTGAGATGCTAAAGGAAAGCATGGAGCGACATCAGCCCATGCGTAGCCGGGCCGGAAGCCCCTGCAATTAAGATGACGACGGTTGTGTCGCAGTGACCGGCCAGGTGTGAGACCCGACGTTTCGGGCTTCCGGCACTCCGCGCCATGGCATCTCGCCTTCGACGGCCGGCGAGCGCGGAACTATCCGCGGTCCGGGTCGGCAATTGACTCCGGATGAAGTAAGGGGGTCACCTACCAAGTTCGATACGTCCGCACATGGTAGCCGTTGGCTCAGGGCGTCACGTAGACGATCTGATAGTTGCCGCCACCATTGACAGATATTTCGGCCCATCGGGCATCCGTTGTATGAGCGGTGATCGAGAGATTATCCTGATGAGTAATTGTCCAACCCCGTTGCTTCAGGAGCGCGGCATAATCGTCAAGGACAGCCTGTGCATCAGGCACCGTCGCATTTTCGTTGATTGCATAGGCCAGGCGCAGCTTGGTACCTGACACTTTCTGGCTCGCGCCTGTATCCGCCGCGAAGTCATAAGTGTCAGCCACAGCAGGGTCGCAATCGTTCAAATAATAGGTCGTAAGACGCGGTAAAGTCCCATCCTTGCAACCGTCGGAGTCGTGCGGATCTACTGCCGTTGTGAAGGCCGAGGCATCCGTGCGCGTCATAGCCATGTGGCTTCCTTGGACGCCCAAGCTATCCGCGACCAAAACCAGCTGCTCAATCGCAGTGTCGCCTGTGGAGTTTGCAGACAGGCCAGGCGCGGTAAACTTGGTGATGCGCGCGTTATGGACCTGCTGGGTGATACCATCAGCCGTGAGGTCCGCCTCAAAGACGTCCTGTTGTCGCTCGTGGGCCGCAAGGATGTTTGATGATGTGATGCCGCGCAAAAGCGTTATGGTGACAGGCCCATTTCCGCTCGACTTGACGCTGCTGAAACCAGCGTAGCCGCCATCAAATGTCAGCTTGTCTGCGTAGACAGTGGCCTGGTCCGATGCGGAGGCTGGCAGCGTGGCGGATGCATTGCCCGTGGTGATGCTCTCATAGGCAATATGAACGGTGGAAGGACCGCTCACCTTGGGTGTATCGACTGAGACAATTCGGGCGCCGGTGAGGATCCAGTCGAAGCTGACAAGCTGAATGTCCCAGGTCTGCCCGCTATTGCCTGCGAGCGCCTTAAGTGAAACCAGGGCAGCGGGTGTCACCGTGACGGTGGCCTTGCCATGCTTGACGTTCCATAGCGAGCGGCCCGGCACGCCCTGTTGCGACGTGTTGTGATATTCGGCGGCCGTCATATCGGCACCGACATCGAAGGTGACGAGGGGCAGGGTCTGACCCGCAATCACCAGCGTTGCGCCGACACCTTCTGAAGCCTGCGAGATTTCAGCGGCCAAGGCAGGACATGAGGAAAAAAGAACCACAGCAGACACTAAGCCAGCCAACTGACGCATCGCGTTTCTCCTGAGTGGTCCCCCGACCGACGCGAATTCAAGCCGATTTTGCGAGAATCGGCAAGACGCCTTACATTGCCAGCAGTCTGACCATTGGCTAACCGAGACCGGCCTGAGTTCGGTGCCCGCGCTTCTTTTCATGGCGTACAAACGGGTGCAACATCGCAAAGATTTGCTCACCCACGATGGGCAGGGTAGGTGAATTCCTTATTAATTCATGTGGATGTCTTGCCGCAAATTTAGGCGGACACGCGTACGGTTTGTGCAGATTGTGGAGCAAACCGAATGCAAGACGACCAGAAAGATATCCCGACAGGGTCTGTTACCGATACCCAAGGGCCGGTAAAAGGGTTGCGGCAGATTACCCAGGGTGATCCAGAAGGGCACGGTAAGACCGCGACCTCTCCAACGGAAATCACGAGCCCGGAGGTGCGTAGCGGCGCCGGTGTCGACATTGATTCCGACCGCATGCCTGCAGACGGAATTCTCGAAGTTAAAGATAGCGACGACGACATCCTCGAAGAGGAAAAACGCCATCCGATCTCTGACGTCGCCACGGGCTCCGCATAACAGAAATAAGATTGCGACCACACGAGGGCTCGCTCGCGCCGTCCAGTATCCCACTGATACTTTATGACGATCGCCTTAGCCAGTTTTCACCACTATTATGACCGCCTGGACGCGCCAGGGTTTTGATCCGCTCCAGGAAGTCCCACATGCCACTCATAATTATCGTTCGCTTTTTTACGTCCCTTTTTTCTCTCTTCATCTTGGCCGCAGCGGTTTATCTGGTCTGGACGTGGTACGACGGGGAATGGCTGAGGAACACAGATGGCGTTCTTGTTCACGTTCGACAAAACTGGCGGCTGTGGACGGCTCTTGGCCTGTCAGGCTGGTCGCTCTTGGGCGGCCTTGTTCTCAAACCGCTGCTCGCCAAGCCAGATAAGGATCCAATTGAATTTCGCCGTCTGGATGGGCAACAGATTGCCGGCGCTCATGGCGCCAATCTCTATGTCGAAAGGATGGGCCCCCCTGACGCGCCTACGATTATCCTGACTCATGGCTGGGGGTTGGACAGCACAATCTGGGCTTATTCGAAGCGTGACCTGTCGAAACGCTTTCAGGTGGTCAGTTGGGATCTTCCGGGCACAGGGCTCTCCACCCCCGGTCCGAGCGGCGTCACCCTGGAGCACTTCGCCGAAAATCTCGCCGCTGTAATCGCGTGGACCGGCCGCGACAAAGTCGTCCTCGTGGGCCACAGCATCGGCGGGATGACGACGCAGACCTTGGCGCGGGACCATCCCGTGCTGTTTGATGGCGCTGTGGCCGGCGTCGTCCTCGTCAACACGACCTACAGGAATCCCCTGCATGCGATGATTCTGGAACCGCTGGCCGTCGCGTTGAGGTTCCCGATCATCGAACCCATGATGGTCGTGACGAAGTGGCTCACGCCCCTGGCTTGGCTCCGCGCTTGGCAAAGCTATTTTAGCGGTTCGGCCCATCTCGCCAACCGCATCGCCTTCGGCGCCTCAGTCACAGGTCGCCAGCTCGAACATACGACCCTTCTTAGTACGCGGAACTCGCCAGGCCATTCGGCGCAGGGCAACCTCGCCATGTTCCGCTGGGATGCGACGGGGGCCTTATCCGCTCGCCGTTCACCGGTCCTCATTCTCGCTGGCGGGATTGATATCCTGACCCGCGCCGAGCGGAGTTTCGATATTGAAAAGGTTACGCCCCAGGCGACGGTCAAAGTCATTGAAGGCGCCAATCACATGGGATTTCTTGAGCAACACGTCATCTATAACCGCTTGATCGCCGAATTCGCCGAGACGGCTTTCTCACCCGTCGCAGCCTCTGGTAGGGAAGCCAAGGCAGCGGCACTGTAAATCACTGCATTATCTAGCTGCGAAATGCTCACGCGAGTGCCGTCTGGACGGAGGAGGCGACAGGTCGTTTTCCCGCGTTAGCCGGATTGGTAAGACCATCGTCAGCGCAGGATCAATAGCATGATAGGTCATGGCGGGCCCCGATCCTATCGTTGCATCATCTAGCTTTCGAGCATTTCCAGGTCAGCCGGCGGGAGCGCCGCCATCTCGGACACGTCAAGCTCCTGTTCGAGCGCATGGAAAATGTCATCATCCATTTCAGCGTTTCGTCTCATGTCAGCGAGGCGCTGGCGCATAGCCGCTATGGTTTCCCGTCGCAGCCGATCGAGCTGGGTTACCTCACGGGGGTGCTGTCCTTTGTTGGAAATCGAGCGTTCCGCGGAATATATGTCGCGCAGCTTGACGGCAGATGGATCGGTGCGGTCCTTGAAGGTCGCGAGGCCGAAATCGAGCAGGGCCATGCGCGCCTTGGATAATTCGGCGTCGAACGATCCGTCGGGTTTGAACTTCAGCAGACTAATCAATGGCCCCAGAGTCAGGCCCTGGCCGACCAGGGTGCCGATAACGACGGCAAAGGCGCCAAGCACGATAAGATCGCGTTGCGGAAATGTCGGTGGAAGCGACACCGCGGCGGCCAGAGTTACCAAGCCGCGCATGCCGCACCAGGCGACGACAAGCCCCTGCCGTGCCGTTGGCGCTTCATCCCTGCCGGACCATCGTCCAACGAAAGCGCGTAGCCGGTTGTAGATCATGACCCATGCGAAACGCACCAGGACAACAATGGCGACGACGACGCCAGCAAATTCCAAAGCTCTGCCGAGGTCTGGACCATGCAGGCGGAGCAGGATTGTTCGCGCCTGGAGGCCCATAAGCAGGAAAGCCAGGACATTGAGAAGAAAAACCACGGCCTCCCAGACGGAGTAGGCGTGCATGCGGTCGCGCGCCGCCGTTCTTTCCGGCGCATAGTGGGCAACGGTCATGCCGTAGGCAACAACGGCCAGGATGGCTGAAACGTGAAACTGATCGGCGATGACCCAGACGGCAAACGTGGCGACGAACTGGGCCACGGTTCCGCTGACCGTTCCGGCCAGCTTCGGAGAGATAACGACAAGGATTCGCCCAGCAATGAAGCCAAAAACCAGCCCGCCGGGAACAGCGATGGATACCTGCAGGGCCAGGCTGGATATCTGAACGCCGGGTGACGCGGCGCCCACGGCCACGGTGAAGATGAGCAGCGATACGGCATCATTGAGCAGGCTCTCGCCTTTCAGGACCGCCAGCGTATTTCTGGGCAGATTGAAACGCGCCAGGACGGCGGAAGCGGCGGCCGCATCCGGCGGCGCCACGATGGCGCCCAGCGCGATGGCGGACGGCCATGCCATGCCCCACCCGCTGACGCCCACCCATGCTACGGCAGCCGTCGTCAGCATAACCGCTCCCCCCACCAGAGCGAGCAAAGGCATCCAATGACGCATCAGGGTGCGCGGCGGCAAATCGAACGCAGCGTCCAGCAGAGCCGGCGCAATGAAAAGCGCCAGCGCTAAGTGGGGATCGAAGCCGATGTCGGGCAGCCCCGGCACCGCGGCGATCAGTAAGCCGGCGACGGCCAGCATGGTCGGATAGGGTATGTTCAGATGCCGCGAGACCTGCGACAGGGCAATGGCCACGGCCAGCAGGATCAGGAGGGATTCAAAAAGCGCCATCTGCAGCCAGCTTATGATGAATGTGGGTCGCGGCGATGGCAGCCTGACCGACGGCGACGCTGATCTGGTTCAGGCCGCTGACGACATCGCCGGCCGCGAAGACATTTTCGACACTGGTTTGCTGGAAGGCGTCCGTCAGCAATTTACCTTCCTCGTCGCAGGCGGCGCCCAGACCTTGCGCCAACCCGGCACGGGGACGGCAGCCGAACATCGGATAGACCGCGTCGAACCTGAGGGTTTCCGAGCTGACAATGACCCTAACGGTGCCCGAAGGGTCGATATCCAGCCTGACATCACGAGAATCAATGACCGTAACGCCGTCCCGTTCCAGGTCCGCGCGGCAGTCATCGGCCAATGGCCCGTCGCCAGCATGTATCAAGGTCAGGTCCTTCGTATAGGTTTGCAGGAAGCGGGCGTGGGCGGCGGCGTTTTCAGATCTTGCGACGACGGCCACGCGCTTGTCGATGACTTCGTAGGCGTCGCAAACAGGGCAAATACGAAGGCCGCCGGCCGCTATGGCGGCGCTCCAGTTCGGATCGGTCATGCCACCGTCGGCGATACCCGTCGTGATCAGTACGATGGGTGCTTTTGTCTCATTATCGGCAAATGACGCGCGAAACAGGCCGTTTTCCTGAATCAGGCTTTCAACCGTACCTTGAAGGTAGGCGACCGGGTAAGGCTGCAATTGTTGATGCAGTCGCGCCAAAAGCTGCGGGCCGGTGACGCCATCGGGAAATCCGGGAAAGTTGTGCGAAACGGGTATGAGCCCCGCGCGGCTGCCGTCATTGTCGATCAACGCCACGCGCCGGCGAAAGCGCGCCAGATAAAGTGCGGCGGTCAGGCCGGCTGGGCCGCCTCCGATGATCAGACATTCGGGGTAATCAGACATCGTGATAGCCGTAACAGGCGTGGCATTTACGAGGATGATTGAAAAAGGCTGCCGGCACGGCGCTGCGAAGACGGGAAAACTTCATCCTACACCTTGTGTCCAAGTGAGATCTGCGCTGTGTCGAAAGCCATTTTCAGGAGCCGGTTGTAGGCACGAACCACCAGCCAGCGACCGTCGGGCTGGGTGCGGATTCGCCCCTTTATCAGTATGCCGGCATCGGTCATGGCATCGACGCCGGGGATCTCGATGCCGTCCATCATCAGTGGCCCGATCGCGTCGTCCTTCTTCAACGTCTCGGCGGTCTGCCGCATGATCCCGACCGCCTTGTCGATGTCTGTCCCGGCCCCAACCCAGACATCAAGGGCTGCATAGGAAAAGGTCTTGGTCATGTTGTGGATGATCTGGGATTCTCCGTACGGCAGCACATGCAAGGTGCCGTCGAAATCGCGCAGCCGGATGGTGCGCAGGGTCATTTCCTCGACCGTGCCGCTGAAGGCCTGAATTTGGACAACGTCCCCGACGGCGACGATATCTTCGATGATCAGGAAAAAGCCGGTGAAAAAGTCCTTCACCAGGGTTTGCGCCCCGAAGCCTATGGCAATGCCCGCCACGCCCGCCCCGGCCAGAATTGGCGCAATCTCGACGCCGACCTGGCTAAGGACCGTCATTAGGGCGATGATGATGATGGTGATTTGAACGGCGCTGCGGAAAATCGGGCCGAGGGTCTGGATTTGCGCTCTCTGCCGCGGATTGTCGACGACCCTGTGTTGCAGTTGGCCAAGAGCGTACTGGGTCGAAAGGCTTGCCGCTTCCCACGCGATGGCCGTAATGCCAATGACCACCACCAGACGCGACCCGGTTGTAGCGATGGCTTTGCCCCACATGGTCGACGTCCAGGCAAGCGGGTCAAGACCCCAGATATATGCGATCGCGACGATTGTCAGGAGCCCGGTCACTGTCGACATGACGAGATGGGTCAAGCCGAGCACTTTTGCGACCTGTGTCTTTCGCTGCTCACGGGTTAGGCCGGGTATCGCCCGCAAGGCAAAACACAACATCCGGCGAAGGAGCCAGATGACGCCCATGCAAGCGAATAATACCCCGAGGGTTAGGGCAAAATTCATCGCCGCGGTCTGCGGAGACAACGCTCGCAGATGGTCAATTTCATCCAGCAGTGAGACAGCCGGCTGTTGGTTTGCCTCGATCACAATCGGCTCCAAGATTGGTCCATTACCGGATCCGGCCAGACAGGACCGCACGGAATCCATTCTCAGCCTGGAACTCCATCCAGCGCCAGGGCATACTTCCGGCAATGCTCGAGATAGGCTTTTTCATGCTCTGCCAGCAGTTCGACCACGCCTGACCAAAGCCAGTTCGGCGCATTGAGCGTTTTCGGGCGATTATGATTCAATATCTTTTTCCAGCTCTTGCGATCATCGTCGCTCATCTGCCGGGCGTGCGCCTTGCCGACAATCAGAGCCAGGAACTTGGAGACTTTCATGGCCTCGTCAGGAGTCAGATGTTCGATTTCGAATTTCAGGTCCTGCGGTAGGAGTTCGCGAAGAAACACGGATTTTCCAAGCAACGTAGAGGCGCGCATCCGTTCGCCCAGCGCCGGTGAAAGATGCCAGGCGCCCTGGACGACACGTTCAGCGTTGTCTTTCGGCATGTCGGCTTTCTCTGCCGTCGGCGCCACGGCCTTTATGCCTTCCTTGATATCGACGAGACATGTTTCGCCGTCTTTTCCGCCAACGCCAAGCAAAACCGCGTAACGCAACAGTCCAAGCGAACTACAGCCCTTTACCCAGTACGCAGCATCGAGGACCTCGATCTGCGCATCGTCATCGCGAAACCGTAACGACGTCACCAGACGGCGTATCTTTTCGTCCCTGAACAAGGCATTTATAGCCTCGCGTTCCGGCTTCGAAATGGCAAGGAAAGTGCGACCGATGGGGATGGTCGGCGTCGTACCCTTGATGCGTTCCGCCGCCAGATGCTTCCACTTGCGTTTCAAGGCGGCTTTCAAGGTCGCGTCCACGGCTTGCGGTCGAACCGCTTCTTGATCGCCAATGTCATCGGAGAAGGCCAATTCATAGCCTTCGACCAGCTGTTCGAGCATTCTGGACGTCGTAACCCCTGGCAGATCGGAGCCGCGCGCCGCGCTGGCCAACGAAAGCCCGAGGCGGATGAGGTCATAGGCGGGGTTGCCGATAACGGTCTGGTCCAGGTCGCGGATCTGGATATCAATCTGTCCTTTTGCGCTCGCAAGCGGCCCGAGATTACCAACATGGCAGTCTCCGCATATCCATACGGACGGGCCATCGGGTATGACCAACTGTTTATCGGCGGCCAGCCACTCGTAAAACTTTGCCGTATTGCCGCGCACATAGGCGTGTGCGGATCTAGCCATCTTGAGGTTACGGGCAGCGGCCAGCATTGCGTCGCGTGTCTGCGCCGTCTTGGGTATTCTGTTTGTCTGTGCCAAGATTATGCCTGTCTGAAGTTACGAGGGAATTTGAAGCTGGGTAACGGCGCCGAGGTGCCCGGTTTCCGCCGTGACGAGGTCACCAGGTGCCGACTGGGCATCACGCGCATCCGCTTCGTTCTCCACTTCGGCCGCCTTCTCTTCAGCGATCTTGGCCAAACGGCCGCTGTTCTTCGACCGAGCCTTCTGTGCCAGCCTGAGATAGCGTGCATGCAGTTCATCAAGCTCTGGCTCGCTCATCTCGTCCATCGCGACATAGGCCGTTTCGGCCGTCTCGATGGCCCTGATCAGTTCATCCAGCTTCAGCTGGATGATTTTGCCGTCGCGGTTCTGAGCGTTCTGCACCAGGAAAACCATGAGGAAGGTGACGATGGTCGTGCCCGTATTGATCACCAGCTGCCAGACATCCGAGAAATGAAAGATCGGTCCGGTCAGCGCCCAGACGACGACCACGCCTATGGCCAGGCCGAAGGCTGGAGGACTGCCCGCAAGAGCGGCCGTCTGTTGGGCAAGACTGGTAAACCAGCCTTTTTTGTTTGCATCAGGCATGGAAAGTTCTCCGCCGACCGGGCACTGCGCTTTGCGGTGCTCGGTCGGCTATTTGGGGCGGGATCAGAAGGCGTTGACGAGGGGCTCGCGCGCCCAGTATCTCAATGCCGGCAAGGCTTCGAAGAAGCTGGCGACAGTCTCGGCGGTCAATTCGACGCAGGCAGCGTCCAGGTCGATGCCGTTCTTTTCGAACAAAGGCAGGGCCTCGGGCGAATAGGCGATGAATTTGACGTGGGCATAGGCGTCAGCAATGAAGTCGCGCGCCGCGGCCTTCTTGCTTAGCAAGGTAGCGCCCTGGTCGGAGATAATAATGGCGACGGTGTCGAACAGGACGGAGGGCCCGCCGTCGATCTTGTAGCGGGCTTCAACCCACGTGCCGTCGCTGAGTTCGACGCCGTCGACCATTGGTGCGATGACCTCGACAACCATGCCGTTGGCAGCCGCGTTCGTCTGGACAGCGGCGAAGGTTTCCGCGTTCGCACCGTCGGTCAACAGGACGCCGATCTTGCGGCCTTCGAGCGACGGCGGCGGGTTCTTGAGGATGCTGAGCGCGTCAGATACCGGCAGGTCATCGCGAGTTGGTTTCGCGGCCATGGCCGGCGCCGGCAGATCCTTCAGGCCCAGGCCGGCGGCGACTTTTTCCGCCAATCCCTGGTCTATATTAAGCAGGTGGGACACGACGCGAACGCGGATAGCCGGGCGCTCAACACGGCTGAGTTCGAAGACGAGGGCGTCCTTGATGTGAGTCTGCTCTGTTTCGGTCTGGCTGAGATAGAACTGGCGCGCCTGGCTATAATGGTCAGCGAAGCTTTCAGAACGGATGCGCAACTTCTGCGCTCCGTCTTCCGCGAGCTCCGGGAAGCTCTTGAAGCCGGCCGCACTTTCACGCGGGCCGCCCTCTTCGGCGCTGTAGGAGTTAGGCTCGAAATTGACGCGGCCC
>FTIZ01011332.1_pt1 | contig 72853 bp, 66 predicted proteins | sample 1658381 | NCBI WGS metagenome assembly FTIZ01 (sample SAMEA3914822, study PRJEB12502) | metagenome | biome: forest; material: soil | place: USA | collected 2012-03-12 | depth 0.1 m
GGCCAGGATGCCGCCCACCAGCAGGCCCAGAATGACCAACACGATGGATAGTTCGATGAGTGAGAAGGCAGTGCAGTAGCGTCGCATGTGGAGAGTATAAAGGGGGATGGTCGATCACGCAATGCGAGGTTTTGCCTTTAAAAACAATGATAATGGCGGCGCGACGACACCTAAACAACGGCAGTGGTCATTTAGTTTATCTAAACCCGCTTAATTCCACTTTTCTGACTTAAAAAGTCTTTCATTTCGTGAGAAAAGCGCTAAAACGCTGGCTTCCTGCTTCGCGGAAGCAATGCAGGAAGGGCCGCCATATTCAGGAGATAGAAATGAAAGTTTATTACGACGCCGATTGCGACCAGCAACTGATCAAAGGCAAAAACGTCACCATCATCGGTTATGGTTCCCAGGGCCATGCGCATGCGCTGAACCTGAAGGATTCGGGCGTGAAAAATATCACCATCGGCCTGCGCCCGGATTCGAAAACGGCGCTGAAAGCGCAGGCGGCGGGCTTCACAGTGAAGGAAGCCTCGGAAGCGGTGAAGGACGCCGATGTGGTCATGATCCTGGCGCCGGATGAATTCCAGGGCGACATCTACACCCAGATCGAAAAGAACATTAAGCAGGGTGCTGCACTGGCATTCGCGCATGGGTTCAACATCCATTTCGAGTTCATCAAGCCGCGGGCGGATATGGATGTGTTCATGATCGCGCCGAAGGGCCCCGGCCATACGGTGCGCAGCGAATATAAAAAGGGCGGCGGCGTGCCGTGCCTGGTGGCGATCTACCAGGATAAGTCGGGCAATGCGCTGAAGCTGGCGCTCTCCTACGCATCGGGCGTGGGCGGCGGCCGCTCGGGCGTGATCGAGACGACCTTCAAGGACGAGTGCGAGACCGACCTGTTCGGCGAGCAGGCCGTGCTGTGCGGCGGCATCACCCACCTGATCCAGGCGGGTTTCGAGACGCTGGTGGAAGCCGGCTATCCGGAAGAGATGGCCTATTTCGAGTGCCTGCACGAAACCAAGCTGATCGTCGATCTGCTTTATGAAGGTGGCATGGCCAACATGCGCCACTCGATTTCAAACACTGCGGAATATGGTGACTATGTGACTGGTCCGCGCGTGATTACGAAAGAGACCAAAGCGGAAATGAAACGTGTGTTGCAGGACATCCAGTCCGGCAAATTCGCGCGGGACTTTATTGCCGACCGCGCAACACAAGGCGCGCATCAGCTGGAGAAGTTCCGCGAGGAATCGGCGAAGCATCCGATTGAAAAAGTAGGCCAGAAGCTGCGCGCCATGATGCCGTGGATCGCGAAGAACAAACTCGTCGACGCTGCCTAGGAGACGTTATGCCGAAAGCCACCAAGCCGCCGTTCGATACGAAAAAAGTCATGAAAGTGCTGAACCGCATTCTTGAGGCAGAACTGGCTGGCGTGGTGCGCTATACGCATTATTCGCTCATGGTGTTCGGCTATAACCGTATCCCCATCGTCAGCTGGCTGCGCACACAGGCGAACGAGTCGCTGGCGCATGCCACCGAAGCGGGTGAGATGATCACCCATTTCGGTGAGCATCCGTCGCTCGGCATCGGCTCGCTGCTGGAGACGCACAGCCATGATATCGGCGAGATTCTCAAAGAATCGCTGGAGCATGAACTGGCTGGTCTGGCGCTCTATAAAGAGCTGATGGGGCTGGTCGAGCATAAATCGGTGATGCTGGAAGAATATGCGCGTCGCCTCATCTTCGAGGAAGAGCAGCATATCGGTGAAGTGGACAAAATGCTGCGCAAGCCGGGCTCGATCGCCAGCATCGCATAGGGGTTGTTATGGCTGACAATAAGATCATCATTTTCGATACCACCTTGCGTGATGGCGAGCAGTCGCCCGGCATGAGCATGACGAAGGAGGAGAAACTCCTGGTCACTGAAGTGCTGGATGGCATGGGCGTGGATGTGATCGAGGCCGGCTTCGCGATGGCGAGCGACGGCGATTTCGAATCGGTGAAAGCGATTGCGGAGCGCACGCAGAACGCGGTGATCTGTTCGCTGGCGCGGGCGAAAGAAGCGGATATTCGCCGTGCGGCGGAGGCACTGAAAAATTGTAAGCGCCCGCGCATTCATACTTTCATGAGCACCAGCGAAATTCACCTGACGCACCAGTTCAAGATTTCGCAGGACCAGGCGTTGGAAGTGATCAAAAATGCGGTGACGCTGGCGCGTTCGTTTACCGACAACGTCGAGTGGAGCGCGATGGATGCGACGCGCACCGACATCAATTATCTGGTGAAAGCCGTTGAGGTAGCCATCGCTGCCGGCGCCACCACCATCAACCTGCCGGACACGGTGGGTTACGGTACGCCGGAGACCATCGCGCATATGTTCACCGAGGTGATGGCGCGCGCCAAGGGTGCGCAGAAGGCCATCTTCAGCTTCCATGGGCAGAACGACCTCGGCCTGGCCACGGCCAACTCGCTGGCGGCGGTGCGCGCCGGTGCGCGGCAGATCGAATGCACCATCAACGGCATCGGCGAGCGGGCGGGGAATACGTCGCTCGAGGAAGTGGTGATGACGCTGAAAACGCGCAAGGACCAGTATAAGGTTGAGTGCGGGATTCGCACCGAGCACCTGATGCGCGCATCGCGCCTCGTGACGCAGGTGACCGGCCAGCCGGTGCAAGTGAACAAGGCCATCGTGGGGGCGAACGCCTTCGCGCATGAGAGTGGCATTCACCAGGACGGCATGCTGAAGAACCGCGATACGTACGAGATCATGACGCCGGAATCGGTGGGCGTGACGAAGACGAACCTGGTGATGGGCAAGCATTCGGGCCGCGCGGCATTCAAGGACAAGCTGGCGGAGCTGGGCATCGCGCTGGGCGACAACCAGCTGGAAGATGCGTTCGTGCGCTTCAAAACGCTGGCCGACAAGAAGAAGGAAATCTTCGACGAGGATCTGCTGTCGCTGGTCGATACCGAATCGGCGGATGAGCGCTATGCGTTCGCGTCCCTGCAGATCGAATGCGGCACAGAAGGGCCGCAGATGGCGCGTCTGGGCATGATGATGGATGGTAAATTGCGCACCACCAAGAAAGAAGGCTCTGGCCCAGTGGATGCGATTTTCAAATCCATCAAATCGCTGGTGCTGGATGCGGCGGATGCCGAGCTGAAATTGTATCAGGTGCATGGCATCACCGGCGGGACGGATGCGCAGGCGGAAGTTTCCGTGCGGCTGGAACGCGATGGGCGGATGGTGACGGGGCATGGCGCGGATGTGGATACGTTGGTGGCCTCGGCCAAGGCCTATATCAACGCCATCAACAAACTCGAACGCCTGCGCCCGCGCATCTCGCTGACCGACCAGGACGATGCGGTGGCTGTGGACAAATCGGCCAAGAAGGCCGCCAGTTAGTAATTCCTCATTGCGGTGAGCGAACGGAAGTGGCAAGCCATTCGGCAACGCCCTTTTTCGCATGGAATAAATTATGTTCGGATTCGGTAAACTGCTCGGCCTGATGTCGGAAGACATGGCTATCGACCTCGGCACGGCCAACACGCTGGTCTATGTGAAGGGCCGCGGGGTGGTGCTGAATGAGCCGTCGGTGGTGGCGATGCGGCAGGAGCGGGGGATGATGGTGCCCTATGCTTTCGGCAACGAAGCCAAGCTGATGCTGGGGCGCACGCCGGAGAAAATCGAAGCGATCCGTCCGCTGAAGGATGGGGTGATCGCTGACTTCCGCGCGGCGGAGGAAATGATCAAATATTTTATTCAGCGCGTGCATAACCGGCGCAGCTTTACCGGGCCGTTGATCGTGATCTGCGTGCCGGCGGGTTCGACGCCGGTGGAGCGCCGGGCGATTCAGGAATCGGCCGAAAATGCCGGCGCGCGCGATGTGTATCTGATTGAGGAGCCGATGGCGGCGGCGATCGGCGCCGGGCTGCCGGTTTCAGAGCCCACGGGTTCGATGATCGTCGATATCGGCGGCGGCACCACCGAGGTGGCGGTGCTTTCGCTTTCGGGCATCGTCTATGCGCGCTCGGCGCGGGTGGGTGGCGATAAGATGGATGAGGCGATTATCAACTATATCCGCCGCTATCATAACCTGCTCATTGGCGAGGCGACGGCGGAGCGGATTAAAAAAGAAATCGGTTCGGCCGCCGCGCCGCATGACGGGCAGGGCAAGCTGATCGAGATCAAGGGCCGCGATTTAATGAATGGCGTGCCGAAGGAACTGGTGCTGAGCGAGGCGCATATCGCCGAGGCGCTGATGGAGCCGGTGAACCAGATCATCGAGGCGGTAAAGGTGGCGCTGGAATCGACGCCGCCAGAGCTGTCGAGCGATATCGTCGATAAGGGCATTGTGATGTCGGGCGGTGGCTCGCTGCTGAAGCATCTGGATACGGTGCTGAGCCAGGCGACCGGGCTGCCGGTGTTTGTGGCCGAGGATGCGCTGAGTTGCGTGGCCGTGGGGACGGGGAAGGTGCTGGAGCATCTCGATACCTTCCGTCACGTCCTTTTCAAACACTCTTGATGGATGTCAAAACGGACGATCTGCGTCGTCGCGGCAGTGCTCGTCTGCGGTCATGTAGCGCTGCTACACTCCCTTGCCTGCGCGCTGGCGCTCCTAGCATTTCGCCCCTTTTGACATCCACCGCTTCGCGGAAGAAAAGTGGATGAGTTGAAGTTCCTGCCTTGCGAGCGAAGGGGGGCAAGCCCCCTTTCAGCGGCGGCTGCCGCCACTATCTAACCCGGCACGCGGCGGGCGCGGGAATAAACGTAGAAATTTCTTGTGACACTTGTTCCCCAAGCGCATAATCGCCGCATGGCACGCGACCGTTATGCTTATGCTGCGACTTCTTCTTCGGCCCGGCCGCTGATTCAGCGGGGGATCATCGTGCTGCTGCTGGTAACGGGGATTACGCTGCTGGTGCTGTCGAAGATGCATCATAACGCGGCGGGGAAAATCCGCCTGCAGCTGCTCGATATGATGAACCCTGTGATGGGGGTGGTGTCGAAGCCCGTGTCGGGCATGCGTAACCTGTTCCATGGCGTGGCCGATTACCAGCAGACGGTGGAAGAAAACCGCCGGCTTAAAACCGAGAATGAGAGCCTGCTGCACTGGCAATCGGTGGCGCTGGAGCTGAAGGCTGAGAACGAGGCGCTGCGCAAGCTGATGGATTATCACCCGGCCGATAATGTGAGCTATGTGACGGCGCGCGTGGTGGGCGAAAGCCCCGGCAGCTACAGCAACAGCCTGATGATCAATGCCGGTGCCGACCAGGGCGTGAAAGACCTGATGCCGGTGGTGGATAGTTATGGGCTGGTGGGGCGCACGCTCGATGTGGGCAAGGATGCCAGCCGCGTGTTGCTGCTGTCGGACATGCTGAGCCGCGTGCCGGTGATTACCAGCACGACGCGGCAGCATGCGATTCTGAGCGGCACGGGCACGGAGTTGTTGCGGTTGAGTTTCCTCACCGTCGAGCAGCAGGGGACGATTCAGCTGGGCGAGCAGGTAGTGACGACGGCCGAGGGTGGGCTGGTGCCGGGGGGCATTATTATCGGCACGGTGTTTAAGGAAGATAAGGGTACGTATCTCATCAAGCCGCTGCGGCCGCTGACCCAGGCCGAATATCTTCGAGTCATGGTCCTCAACTAAGGGGCGGTTTGAAACCGACCATCTGCGTCGTCGCGGCAGTGCTCGTCTGCGGTCATGTAGCGCTGCTACACTCCCTTGCCTGCGCGCTGGCGCTCCTGGCATCTGGCCGATTTTGAAACCGCCCGCTTCGCTCTGAAGTGTGAGGTGCGCGTCGCTTCGCTTGCTTGGTGCGGAGGATCATTTTAGCACCACTTAAAAATTGCGTGCGTGGTTTGTGCGCGATAGGGTTGGGGGATGTATTCCCTTTCCGATCGCATTCTGCTTCTGGTGCCGGGCGCGGTGGCGTTGCTGCTGACGTTTCTGGCGGCGGTGCCGCTGGAGGTGGGGCATCTGTCGATGGCGCCGAATATCGGCTGGATGATGACGGTGATTATGGCGGTGCTTTACCCGCCGGCATGGGCGTTCTGGTTCGCGTTTTTGCTTGGGCTGTTGCAGGATGTACTGGGCGGCACGCCGCTGGGGGCGCAGGCGCTGCTGGGGCTGCTGCTGTGGCTGGCGCTGCGGTTGCGGGCGCTGCAATTGCCCAACCCGCTTTTCCGCATGGTGTGGGCGCAGGTGCTGCTGCTGATGCTGGTCTGGCATGTGCTGCTGTGGCTGGCGATGGGCTGGGTGGATGGCGCGCCGCCGCGCTTCGTGCCGATGCTGGTATCGGCGGCGCTGGGCACGCTATGGTTTCCGCTGCTTTATTTCCCGCTGCTGCTGTTCGTGCAGGCCCTGCCGCATGGAAGGGAAATCTGATGGCGCGCTATGTCGATCTGCATCGGATGATTTCGCGGCGGGCGATGGTGTTCGGCGGCATCCAGGGTGCGGCGGGGTTGGCGCTGCTGTCGCGGCTTTATTATTTGCAGTTCGTGAAGGGTGAGGAATTCACCACCGAGGCCGAGGGCAACCGCATCAAGGTGCAGCTGATCGTGCCGCCGCGGGGAATTATTACCGATCGCAAGGGCATCGCCATGGCCATCAACCAGGTGAATTTCCGGCTGATGATCGAGACGGAAAACCGCAAGCAGGCCAAGGCGACCTTGCAGGTGGTGGCGGATTTAATGGGGCTGAGTAAGCATGCGGTGGATGAGATGAACGTGAGCATCAGCCGTACGCGCAACGGGGTGCCGCTGCTGGTGAAGGAGCATCTGGCCTGGGAGGATATGGCCAAGGTGGAATATCACGCGCCGGAGCTGCCGGGGGCGTTCATCGATGAGGGGCAATGGCGGCATTACCCGTTCGTGGAACATGCGTCGCACCTGATCGGTTATGTCGGCAAGGTGGCGGAGGACGAGCTGGATGACGACTCGCCGCCGCTGTTGAAGCAGCCGGATATGCGTCTGGGCAAAAGCGGTATTGAGAAACGCTATGAGGAAAAGCTGGTGGGCGTCGCCGGCACGCGGCAGATGGAGGTGAACGTGCTGGGCGCCTCGGTGCGCGAGCTGGCCAAGCAGCCGGCGGTGCCGGGCGAAACGCTGAAGCTGACTATCGATAGCGAGCTGCAGGAATTCTGCGTGCAGCGTATCGGCGAGGAATCGGGCGCTATCGTGGTGCTGGATGTGGAGAAGGGCGATGTGATCGCGCTGACCTCGATGCCGTCGTTCGACCCTAACGAGTTTTCCAAGGGCATCAGCACCGAATATTGGAAACAGCTGAATGCCAATGAAAAGAACCCGCTGCTGAACAAGGCGCTGGGCGGGCTGTTCCCGCCGGGCTCGACGTTCAAGATGATCACGGGGCTGGCGGCGCTGAAGGAAGGCAAGTTCACGGCCAATACCACGGTGCACTGCCCGGGCTTCTTCATGCTGGGCAACAAACGGTTCAACTGCTGGAAGCCCGAGGGGCACGGCACGGTGAACATGGCCGAGGCGCTGGCCGGCTCGTGCGATACGTTCTTCTACACGGCGGGGCATGAGGCGGGCATCGATGCGATTGCGGCGATGGGGCGCAAGTTCGGGCTAGGCAGTGTTTCGGGCCTGGGGCTGAATGGTGAGCAGGTGGGGATTATGCCGTCGCCGGAATGGAAGCAGAAGGTGCATCGCGGGGTGTGGAACCCGGGCGAGACCATCAACACCGCGATCGGTCAGGGCGACGTGCTGGCGACGCCGATGCAGATGGCGATCATGATGGCGCGCATTGCCAGCGGCGGGAAAAATATTTCGCCGCGTTTGCTGATGGAGGAAGAGGTGCGCGAACATGGCGATCTCGGCATTCCGCAGGAGCATCTCGACGTGGTGCTGGATGGGATGAACCGCGTGGTGAACGTGGCGCACGGCACGGCCTATAGCAGCCGCATCCAGGATGCCGGGTTCGAAATGGGCGGCAAGACGGGGACGTCGCAGGTGCGGCACATCACCATTCGCGGGCAGAACCAGAATTCCATTCCCTGGCAGTTCCGGCACCATGCCTGGTTCGTGGCGTTCGCGCCGGTGGCCAAGCCGAAATTTGCCTGCGCGGTGATTATCGAGCATGGTGGGGGCGGGGCATCGGCAGCGGCGCCGGTGGCGCGCGACGTAATGCGTAAAGTGCAGGACCTGGTGACATGATGAGCGGTGGCGGCAGAGTTCAGAAATGGATGCGTAAGGTGGACGACCTGCCGCGCGGCGTGCTGCTGGTGATCGCGGCACTGTGTGCGCTGGGGCTGGCTATGCAGTATTCGGCATCGGGCGGCGATTTCCGCGTGTTCGCGCTGAAGCAGTCGCTCAGCATGCTGCTGGGGCTGGGGCTGATGTTCAGCATCATCGTGATGCCGCCGCACACGCTGTTTCGCATGTCGAACCTGGTCTATCTCGTCTGTTTCGGGCTGCTGATCGTGGTGGAGGTGAAGGGCGTGGTGGGCCTGGGCGCCAAGCGGTGGATCGGCACGGCGGGCTTCAACATCCAGCCGTCGGAGCTGATGAAGCTGGGGCTGATTCTGGCGCTGGCGCGCTATTTCCATTCGACGGTGCTGGAGAATACGCGTCACTGGCTGCTGCTGGTGGTGCCGGGGGTGATGACCATCCTGCCGGTGGCGCTGATTCTGCACCAGCCCAACCTGGGCACGGCGACCATCTGCGCTTTCATCGCGTTTTCGATGTGTTTCATGGCTGGCATCCGCTGGTGGTATTTCGCGGGGACGCTGAGCGCAGTGGCGGCGGGCGTGCCTATCGTTTACCAGTTTTTGCACGACTATCAGAAGGCGCGGGTGAAGACGTTTTTGAACCCCGATGCCGACCCGCTGGGGGCGGGGTATAACATCATCCAGTCGAAGATCGCTATCGGCTCGGGCGGATTTTTCGGCAAGGGGCTGCTGCATGGCTCGCAAGGTCAGCTCGATTTCCTGCCGGAGAAGGAGACGGATTTCATCTTTACCATGCTGGGTGAGGAGCTGGGTTTCATCGGCGCGGTGGTGCTGCTGGCGCTTTACGCCTGCCTCATCACCTTCGCCATGCTGATGGCCGTGCGGGCGCGTTCGGGCTTTCACCGACTGATTGCGGCCGGGGTAGCGGCGATGATGTTCCTGCATATTTTCATCAATATGGCGATGGTGATGGGGATGATCCCCGTGGTGGGGGTGCCGTTGCCGTTCATGTCTTACGGCGGTTCATTTATGCTGGCCACACTGATGGCCTGCGGATTGTTGCTTCATGTGCATATTAATCAAGAAATACAGCTTCCTAAGGCAAAGGGAATTTAGGGATATATGAACGGTTGTTAATGGGATTTTATGCGAAAACACTGTATAATGGCCCCCTGATAGGATGGATATGCGCGCAAAGTGCCGTCAATTACTAAGCCATGAAGAAGGGGCGTCGATCATCGAGTTCGCCCTGGTGGCGCCCATCTTCTTTTTCCTGATTTTCCTGATTACGGAACTGGGCCTGCTGGTGTTCACCCAGATTGCGCTGGAGAGCGCCACGATGCAGGTATCGCGTTCGGCGTCCATCGGCGGTTCGAGCGGCGGGTGCGACCGCGCCTGCACCATCAAGGCGCTGGTGCAGCAGAAAACCCTGGGGCTGATCAATAGCCAGAACGTGGTGGTGGAGATGAATACGCTGGCCGCCGGCGGGGTGAGCACGGCCGCGCAGCCGGAATACTGCCTGACGGCCGGGCAGGTGGTAACCCCGAATGCCGACGGCACTTGCCCGGGTGGCGGTGTCTGCATCAATGATGCGAATAATAACGGCAAGTGCGACAGTGCGGCGGCCATGTCGGTCGGTAATGCAGGCGACTTGGTGGAAATCCGCGTCAGCTACCCGTGGAAAATGATGATTCCTTTCCTCGATTCGGTTACGTTCGGCCAGCAAGGACGATCGGGAACGCTTTATGGCGCCAATGGCGTAGTGACGCTTTCTTCCTCCACCGTGATCAAGAACGAGCCTTTCTAATGCAGCGTTTGTGCCAGTTAATCCTTCGTTTTGCCGGCGCCAGCCGGGGCATTGCGCTGATGGAATTCGCACTGGTTTTTCCCTTCATCATGCTGATGCTGCTGGGCGGGCTGGAGGTGAGCCGGGCGATTGTGATTACCCAGCGCACGGAAAAAGTCGGCTATGTGATCGCCGATATTACCAGCCAGTACCTGCCGGCGACTTCGGCGGCCGCCACCGGTGAGCTGAGTCTGACGGAACTGACCAATAACGTGTTCCCGCAATTCTCGCGCATGATGGGCACTTATGCCGACACCAGCAAACAGGCGATCATCCTGACATCGGTGGTCATGCAGTCGGGTGTGAAAAAGATATTATGGCAGGCGGCGGGGGGCGGCTCGCTGACCACCAATGTAGTCAGCGTGGTGAACGGTCTTTCGCCCGCGGCTATCGGCAAGGGAGTGCAGGGTGCGGTGGCGACGTTCACCGGCGGCACCAATACCGGCGATATCGCTTCGCAGCTGGCAACGATGGTGGAAGGCGAGAACATGATCGTTGCCGAAGTGTTTTATTCCTACCAGCCGGTCTGGGCGAGCGTTATCGGGGCAACGACGGCGCCCAACAGCACCAGCGCGGCGGCGACGATCGCCAGCCCGAAAGTGCTGGTGAAGCGGATGTTTTTCCGCCCGCGCAATGGCTCTCTCACCTGCCTGCCGCCCACTTTCACGACGGCGGATTGTCTGACGACCACAACCACCAGCACCGGTGGCGCGTCGGCTACCTGCGCCGCACCCACCTGCACCGCGCCGGGCACCACGGGGACCAGTTGCTGCGTGGCCAACGGCACCTCATGGTCGCATTCGGGGGGGTGTATTTTTTATACCTGCAGCAACGGTACGGTGCTTAGCACTATTCTGCACAATTCTGCCTGGCTGGCAGGCACATGCGATGAATCGGGAGCCATCAGCTCCCTGGCAGGTAATATATGCAGTTAGGGCAGCGCGTGACACATCTGCTGCGGCGTTTCGTCTGCGGCGAAGAGGGCAACGTGATGATATTGACGGCGCTGTTCTGCGTCGTACTGGTGGCGCTGTCGGGCATGGGCATCGACCTCGGACGGCAGCAGCTGGTGCGCATCAAGCTGCAGCAGGCGTCGGATGCGGCGGCGCTGGCCGGGGCGCTGGCGGCCACGGCCGACCAGTCGACCACGGCGCTGCGCTATTTCAACCTGAATTACCCGACCACCTATATGGATGTGGCGCGGCCCACCCCTGCGATTTCGGTAGGCGCGAATGTGACGGTGAGCGCTAACGCTACAGTACCGACCTATTTCATGAAGCTGCTGGGCCAGAATACGGTGGCGGCCTCAGGCTCCAGCGGCGTGCAGACCAACCAGAGTAAGGTGCAGTCATACGACATGATCCTGGTGATCGATAATTCCGGTTCGATGTATACGACCGATGTGGGCAGCAGTAGCATTCGCGCGGTGCCGAACGGCACGATGACCGCCACCCTCAATGCCGCGATTGCGCAATGCGAGAAAGAAGGTTGGGGAACGGCTTATTGCACTTACGGCACCACCCTTATGCAGGAGCAGAGCTTTGGGCTGGTTGGTAACACCCGCATCAACGCAGTGCGTTATTCAGCGAATTACCTGGCCAACCAGTTGCTGGTGGACAGCAGCGCCAATAACCGCATCGGCGCCGTGCGCTGGGATGCTACCCTGATCAACCAGATTCCGCTGACCAGTGATTTGAGCACGGTGACCAATTACATCGATACGCTGGCGGCCATCGGCGATACGAACAGCACGCTGGGGCTGGCGGCCGCGCAGACGATGCAGGGCAGTTTCAATGCCAAATCGGTGCACGCGGTGGTGTTGCTGACGGATGGCGAGAATAACTCGACCGCGTATAACACTACCAGCCTGGCGATCTGCACGGCCATGAAGGCGGCGAACACGGTGATTTATACCATTGCGTTCGGCAATGATGTGAACACCGACACCACGGCGAAGAACTTCCTCTCCAGCTGTGCGACGACCACGACGGGCAGCAATCTTGGCACCTATTTCTTCATCGCGCCGAATGCGGCGGCACTGTCGGCGGCGTTTTCCAGCATCGTGACGTCGGTGCAGAAACTGCGGATTGTTCAGTAACTGACTAAATTGCCAGCGATGCGGCGTCGGGGCCGATATGGCTGATGCTTGAAGCATCAAGCAGCGCGCTCGGCACTGCGCGATCGAGCTGCATGGTCGAGCCCTTGGCGATAACGCCGTTTTTCTCCGACTCATCGGCCTTGGTTTTTTCCGGGCGCGGGGCGAGGGGGAATTTCTGCAGCACCTGCTCGGTGCTGGCGCCCTGCTGCCAGAGCTGGCTGGCCTGCTTCACGGCGGGAATGCCATATTGGTTGGCGATTTCGATGGTGGCCAGTGTGCGCTCGGGCTCGCGCGTGTTGATCATGTCCTGCCCGAGCAGATAGATGAATTTGGGCAGCGGGAAGTTGGCTTGCGGCCGCGCATGGCCGGTGGCCGGGTCGATCACCGACTGGTGCTTATAGGCGTAGGTTTCGTTCATCAGCTCGGCGACGCGGGCGAAGATGGGCTGGCTGCTGGCCCAGACGGCGCCCTCGCCGGTGCCGCGTTCCAGCACATTGGTGAACATCTGCTCGGGGTGGAACTTCTCGCTGTAATGCTGGTAGAGGTCGAAGATTTCGCCCTGGGCGATGGGCTGACCCAGCCCGTTACGCGGGTTAATCTTGTTGTTCACGAAGGTGACGAGGTCTTCGAACATGGTGGTCTTGCGCTTCCAGGTATCGAGGAAGAGCTGACCGGAGATGAGGCCGAGCACGAAGTCGCCCGCCTTGTCCATACGGCTCAGGGCGGCGGGGATGAACAGCAGGTCGATGCCGGCGCGCTGGGCGAAGCGCGACCAGAAATTCTGCATGGTCTGCTGGACCATCTTGTTCTGGCTGTGGTTGATGTCGGCGCGGGTGACCTGCGAGGGGTCTTTATCGAACTCGGCGGCGACGGCCTCGCAGAAGATGTTCTTGATGTCTTTATAGACGAGGTTGCTGTAGGAGGTGGTCAGCGCCAGCGCGCCGGTGCCCAGCGCCGTGCTGTAGATGAGCGCCTCTTTCTGTTGCAGCGTTGAACCTTTGGCCCACTCCTGCTTCTGCAGCCAGCGGCCGGGGCTGGAAAGCCACTGGCTCGCCTTGTACCACCAGGCATTGGTGGCGGCGCCTTCAGCCATTTTCGAGTCATCAAGCAACGTGCCGATCAGCCCGCGGATGGCATAGCGCGAGCCCCAGGCCGCCAGCAGGTAGCGCATGTATTCAGAGGTCGGCGCCAGGGTGGATTCGGTGTTGATGTGGGGCGGTGAGAAGTTGGCGGGCGGCTGAATGGCTGGCGGCACACCGGGTGCGGCGCTGGCAGCAGGGCTCATCGCTGTCGGCGTGCCGGGAGCGATGCCGGGCGCGGCGCTTTCAGGGGTGCTGGCCGATTGGGGTTCCATGAACCGCTAACCTTGTTGTTTCTTTCTTCTAATTTACCGGATTTACCCCCCAGACACACGCAGGGTTTGGTGAAGTTTTTGTGACGGGAGGGTAGGTTTTGTGTCGAGTTATGCAATTTCGGCATAACAAAATTTCCAATAGATAGTGTAATAATAATAAATAATAACAATTATTTATTGATATATGCTTGACTCAAGCAACATTAAAAGAATGGCCAGCGCGGCCAAGAGCAACTGGAGGAGACGCCCGAAGTCTTTCGGGGCGGGTTTGGGGGTGCCATCGCCGCGCCACGGCAATGAAACCTCGCCGGCGGGCGTAGGAACGGGGCCGCCCAGCGACAGGCCAAGCAACCAGGCCAGCCAGCCGTGGAACTGTCGTGCGGCGCTGGCAAGGTGGGCGAGCGTGGTGAGTGGATGGGTGCGGGGGATGAAAAGGGCGGCGAGCCAGAGCAGCAGGCAGGTGATGAGGCGGGGCGGGGCATCGAACAGCGCGAAGAGCCCGGCGGCGCACCAGCCGAACGCGCGGTTTTCCGGCTGGGCGGGGGAATAGAAGGCCGCGGCGGCGGCGAGGGTGAGGTAGGCAAGCAGGCCGGGCATATCGGCGACGAGGAAATAGAAGCTGGCACCGGTAAGCAGGGCGAAGCGCCTGCCGTAAGCGAGGATGTGGTAGCGCAGCTGGCCGTAAGTGTCGGCGAAGAGGTAATGCGGGTCGGTCGATTGCAGGGCGAGGGTGCCACGGCGGGCGGCACGGTGGAGGCGGTAGGCGGTATAGGGGAGTAACAGCGTGCCGATCAGCGCCGGCAGCAGCAGGCTGGCGAGCAGCTGAATCCATTCCGGCGGGCGCATGAGGAAGAAGCCAAGGGCGATGGCCGGCAGCAGCAGCATGGCCAGTGCCACTATGCCGCGGTAAAGCCGCGTGGCGATGCTGCGGTTGGGGCGGTTGAGCTTATCGCCCAGACTGGCGACGATGCCGGCCAACTGCGCACGCACAACAGGGAAGCGCAGCAGCCTGCCCCACGGTTCGCCGATCAGCAGCCCGGCCAGGATGATGGGGGTGAGATAGGTTGCGCGGTGCAGCAGGATGGGCAGGAGATGATGGAGCATAGGCATGGTTATAGCCTGATGCATGCCCTCATCCGCAAGCGATTTTAAAGCAGCTTAAAATTAGCCGACGATTTCGGTGCCGGCGAAGAAGTAGCCGATTTCGATTTTCGCGTTGTCGAGGCTGTCGGAGCCGTGCACCGAGTTACGCTCGATCGATTCGGCGAATTTCTTGCGGATGGTGCCTTCAGCGGCGTTGGCCGGGTTGGTGGCGCCCATCAGGTCGCGGTTTTTCAGCACGGCGTTCTCGGCTTCCAGCACCTGCACCACTACCGGGGCGGTGATCATGTAATCCACCAACTCGCCGTAGAAGGGGCGCTCTTTATGGACGATATAGAACTGCTCGGCCTGCGCGCGGCTGAGCCAGATGCGCTTCTGGGCGACGATGCGGAAACCGGCTTCCTCGAACATGGCGTTGATGGCGCCGGTGAGGTTACGCTGGGTCGCGTCGGGTTTCAGGATGGAAAGCGTGCGTTCGAGGGCCATTGGGTACTCCAAGTATGTTTTAAATTCCGCCGCGACATACCCCCTGCCGTGGCGCATGGCAAGTAAATATATGGGGTTGCCCGTTGGCCCGGGCCTCGCTAAAACGCCCGTAACAAAAACAAAACGACTGGCAAGCCACCATGCGACGCATCCTGATTGCGCTTTCAGCCCTGTTGCTGCTTTCGGCCTGTGACTCTACCCATTCGCTGGTGGAGCTGCGGCAGGCCGCGCCGAATGCCGACCCCTACCAGGCGGCGCTGGCGGCGGAATATGCGGATTACGCGGCCGAAAAACAGGCGAATTTCCAGTGGTGGACCTCGAAATATTTCGCCGATAAGGGCCTGCTCGCCGCTTACGGCAAGGAAGTCGAGCCCGAGGACCCCGCGCAATGGAAGCTGGACCCTGGCACCGCCGCCCAATTCAACGATGCGCGCAGCCAGCTGATGGAAGCGCTGCCGACGGCGAAGGCCGAGCAGCCGAAACTGGCGGCCGATACGGTGGTGGCTTACGACCGCTGGATCGTGCTGGCGGATAACGGATGGGATGCGGGGCGCATTGACGAGGCACGCGACGGGTTTTTCACGCTGCTGGGTAAACTGCAACAATCGCATGAGGAGGCGCAGGTCACCGCGCCTAAGCCGGTAGAGACGACCAGCACGGTGCTCTATTTCCCCTTCGACAAGGCGGACCTCAGCGGCAGCGCCAAGCTGGCACTCGACCAGCTGGTGGCTTATGTGAAGGCGGCGGGGAATGTGGGCATCACCATCAACGGCCATGCCGACCGCGCGGGGTCGGACGCGTATAATATGAAGCTCTCGGAAGAGCGGGCGATTTTTGTGCAGCAGGCGCTGGCTGCAGCCGGCGTGCCCGAGAAGCTGATGCATTATTTCGCCTTCGGTGAAAGCGACCCTGAAGTGCCGACGGCGGATGGCGTGCCCGAGCCGCTCAACCGAAGGGTTGAGATATTTTTGGAGTAGTCTAGTCTTTGAAGGGGACCTTGTCCCCTTCGCTTCGCTGACCCCTGCCGCAAGCGGCTCGCGCTTGCGCGCTACGCACGCTCGGTTTTCAGCACTCTATATTAAGAACGGTGAATGGGCACGATGCGTAGCTGCGATCTAGCAGCGAGCCGGAGCGAAGCGAACGAGGGGGGAGCGGAGCGATGGGGGCGCGGAGCGATGGGGGGCTCGCCCCCAGCGCGGCGCCAGCCGCCAATCAAAAACGAGCACGCTAGTGCGTGCTGATCACCCAGTCCTGGCCGTTATCTTTTACGATAAAGCCCTGTTTCATAACGGCGTTGCGCACCACGTCGCGGGTGGCGCCGTTGAAGTAGAGGGTGCCGCTCATACCGGTGAGGGAGATGCTGGGCAGCACCAGCTTCAGCACGCCGGGCGAGCCGCGCACGGCTTCTTCCATGGCGGCGAGGTCGTGCGCGGTGGCGTAGTGGAAGCTGATGGTGACGCTGGGAGCGGTTTTCAGTTTGTCCTGTTCCAGCTCGGAGGTGCTGCCCGCGATCTGCGTGGCGGTGGCGGCGATCTGGCTGGCGGCCTGGGCGATGCGGGCGGCGCTGTCGTCGCCGCTGCTTTCGGGCTTGAGGGTGATTTCCTCGGTGTGGCTTTCTTTGGGCGGCGGTTGCAGGCGACGTAGCAGAATGCTGGTGGGTGCATCGGTGCCCTCGTCGCCGGGGGTGACGATGGCGATGAGGATTTCGTTGATGCCGTAGCGCTTGAACATGGGGGCCAGCTCATCCGGCTTCACCTGCAGTACGTTCTGGTAATCGACCAGGCGGCGGTCGTCGAAATCGGCGGCGGGGAGGATGACGGCGCCGCGGCCCTGCTTCAGCACCTGGTTGCGGGTGGGCTCCATCAGCACATTGTCGTTTTCCCACAGCCAGGGGCGCCCCTTGGCGACCAGCACGGGCACCACCAGCACACCCTGGGCGGCGCCGGCATCGAGGTCGAGGGTGACGGGCGGAGTAAATTTCAGGGCCTGTTCCAGCGGCTCCTCGACCAGGGTGACGGTCACGTCTTCATAGGTGATGTCGCCGGTGCGCTTGGTCTGCAGCACGGTGGCACCGCGGATGATCTGGTTCAACTGATCGGCGGTGAGGGCGGCGCATTTCTCTTCGGCATTCTCGATCTGCATCTTGCGGGCGAGGAGGTAGACGGCGCGTTTGCGGGCATAGTCATAGGCCAGGTCGGCGGCCTTGTGGCTGTCATGGTCCACGCCGGTGGCCAGCACGCGGATCTCCTGTACGCCGGCATGGGCAGGCGCGGCAGCGACCATCCAGAAAATCAGGAAGAGCCATTGCCAAATGCGATGCGGTTGCCTAAAGGTCATGACAGAAAGGTACCGCAAGTGACGAGTGCAGGCAATCAGCGATATAAAGAGGCGGGTGTCGATATCGACGCCGGCAACCGGCTGGTCGAACGCATCAAGCCGCATGCCAAGGCCACCATGCGCCCTGGTGTGATGGGCGGGCTGGGCGGCTTTGGCGCGCTATTCGACCTCAAGGCCGCCGGCTTCGAGGATGCGCTGCTGGTCTCGACCACCGACGGTGTGGGTACCAAACTGAAACTGGCGGTGGAGATGAAAAGCCACCGCACCATCGGTATCGACCTGGTGGCGATGTGCGTCAACGACCTGATCGTGCAGGGGGCGACGCCGCTTTTCTTCCTCGATTATTATGCGACGGGTGCGCTGGATGTGGCTACAGCTGCCGATGTGATCGCCGGCATTGCGGAAGGTTGTTCGCAGGCCGGCTGTGCCCTGGTGGGTGGCGAAACGGCCGAGATGCCAGGCGTTTACGAGGGCGCGGATTATGATCTGGCCGGCTTCTCGGTGGGTGCGGTGGCGCGCAGCAAATTGCTGCCGAAAGGCGATATCAAGGCGGGGGATGTGCTGCTGGGCATCGGTTCCACGGGCGTGCATAGCAACGGCTATTCGCTGGTGCGCAAGCTGGTGAAGGAGGCGGGGGCCGAACTGGCCGCGCCGGCGCCGTTCGCCACCGATAAGGCGACGCTGGGTGAAGCGCTGCTGACGCCGACGCGGATTTATGTGAAGTCGCTGCTGCCACTGATCGATGCCGGGAAGATTGCCGGCCTATCGCATATCACCGGCGGCGGGCTGACGGAGAACTTGCCGCGCGTGCTGCCCGAAGGGGTGAGTGCGCGCATCGATCTGGACAGCTGGAAAATGCCGCCGGTATTCGGCTGGATGCAGCAGGTGGGAAATATTTCCGAAGAGGAAATGCTGCGCACTTTCAATTGCGGCATCGGCATGATCGCGATGGTGGCGGCCGATGTTGCGGATGAAGTGCAGCAAAGCCTGCAGCAGGCGGGCGAGCAGGTGCAGCGTATCGGTGTGCTGGAGAAGGCGGGCGCCGAGCGCGTGGCCTATACCGGGAAGCTATGCGCCGCGTAGCCACGGCGGTGTTGATTTCCGGCCATGGCAGTAACCTGCAGGCTCTCCTCGATGCAGCGGCAGCGCCGGATTATCCGGCCGAAATTCAACTGGTGATCAGTAATAAGAAGGATGCGTTCGGGCTGCAGCGCGCGGCGAAGGCCGGGGTGCGTTGCGTGGTGCTGTCGCACCACGATTTTCCCGACCGTGAGCGTTTTGACCGGGCGATGGATACAGCGCTACGCGAGGCGGGTATCGGGCTGGTGGTGATGGCCGGTTTCATGCGCATTCTATCCGATTGGTTCGTGCAGCAGTGGCAGGGGCGGCTGATCAATATCCACCCGTCGCTGCTGCCGGCTTATAAGGGGCTGGACACGCACCAGCGCGTGCTGGATGCCGGCGAGAAGCAGCATGGTGCGACGGTGCATTGGGTAATCGCCGAGCTGGATGCCGGCGAGATGATTGTGCAGCAGTCGCTGGAGATTCAGCCGGGCGACACGGCGGCAACGCTGGCTGAGCGGGTGCATGCGATTGAGCATATCATCTACCCGCAGGCCGTGCGCAAGGTGGCCGAGGCGATGCGCTAGCCCATTTTCTTCGTTAAAATCCGCAGGCTGTTGATCAGCTCTTCGCCGATCTGCTGGCCGGTATCTTTGATGCGCTGGGTGAAAATAACGGCGATGGCATCGATATGTTTGCGCACGACGACCAGCTGCTCGTCTTTCGGGTAGGGGTGCTGTTCGAGATATTGCACCAGCATGCCGCCGATGGTGGTGCCGAGATGGTAGCCGAACATGCCCGCCTGCGAGCGGATGGAGTAGGCCGCATCGACCAGCAGGCGCGAGGCGGTGAGGTTACCGGGTTTTTCGACCAGTTGCGCATAGGCGGCGCGCAGGGTGACGATGTCGTCCTTCGCCCAGACGATAAACTCCTGTTCGGCGCTGAGCAGTTCGGCCTGGGCATTGAGGATGGCCTGTTCGGTGAAGAGCATGGCGCCCTCGCCCAGCTGTTCGCGCAGGTCGTTGTTGGGCGGCAGGATGAAGGTGGGTGCTGCGCGGTGCTCGATGACGCGGCGCAACTCGGGCGGCAGGCGGCGGTCGACCATGCCCTCGGGCATTTTCTCGCGGCGACGGCGGCAGGGGCCGGTATATTCGGCGGATTCGACGAAGACGCGGGGGTTATCGATGATCTGGATGATGCGGTTCGACATGGTTTTCGCCGTGAAAGGCTTAACGATGAACTCGCTGATGCCGGCATCACGCGCGGCTTCGACATGGTCTTTCTCGGAACGTGCGGTAAGCATGATGATAGGAATATCGCGCCGGATGCGCTTGTCTTCCCGCGCGGCGCGGATTTCGCGCACCAGGGTGATGCCGTCAATGGGCGCCATGTTCCATTCGGTGATGATCAGATCGTAATGCCTGCCGCGCAGCAGGGTGAGGGCCTCCTCGCCGCTGGTGACCATGTCCACCTTGCGGAAGCCGAACGAGAAGAGGATGCGCTGCACCAGCGTGGCGGTGCGGATGTCGCGGTCGGCCAGCAGCACGCGCACATCGGCCAGGCGTTCGCGGTTGTTGCGGCGCTCTTTGTCGTCTTTCCAGGTATTGTCGATCAGCGGTGGCATGGACGGTGGCATGGGGGGAGCTTAGGCGCTTGCCTCGGGCGAATCAATCAACGCGTCGCGAATCAGGGGTAAAGTGATGGCGCGGCCGCGGGCAAGTGACAAGGCGTCCACACGCGTGGCGAATTGCTGCACCGCTTCATACTGCCGCTCGAGGCGGCTGACGGCATATTGCAGCACCTCGGGGATGACGCGCAACTGGCGGTCGGCGAAGGCTTTGGCCAGCACCCCCATCAGCAGCGCATCGTCGGGCGCGCCCATGGCGGTGGCCGGCAGCATGGCTAGGCGCGATTTCAGGTCGGGCAGGGTGAAGGGCAACTGGGCGGCGGGGGCCGGGGCCATCAGCAGCAGATAGTCGCCACGGGCGCGGGCATGGTTGATGAGCTGGGCCAGCGCGGCCGGGTCGGCGATGGCGGTGATATCGTCGATCACCCAGGCGTGGTTGCCGGTGAGCAGCTGGTCGGCCGGGGCGGTGCCGATGCGGGTGGCATCGACCAGGGTGGCGCGGGTGCGGGCGGCGAAGAGATGCGCCAGGTGGGTTTTACCGCAGCCCTTGGGGCCGTGGATGAGCATGATGGAATAGGGCCAGTCGGGCCAGCGCTCGAGGAGGTTCAGGGCGTCTTCATTGGCGGTGCCGCGGATGAAATCCTCCGGCGCGTAGCTCGTCACCGGTGCGAAGGGCATCACCAGCTGTCCGGTATGGGTGGGCATATCAGCGTTCGGTATAGAGGGAAGAATGCAGGTAACGGTCGAGCACGAACTTGACCAGCACGCTGATGACGGCGGTCAGCGGTACGGAAAGCAGCACGCCGACAAAGCCTAGCAGCACGCCGCCCGCCAGCATGCCGAACAGCAGCCAGAGCGGGTGCACGCCCACCCGGTCGCCGACGATTTTGGGAGTGAGGATCTGCGATTCGACCGACTGGCCGAACAGATAGATGCCAACCATGATCCAGAACGGGGTGGTGAGGCCGAACTGGCCGTAGGCCACGGTGAGGCCGAGGGCGATGGACATAGCCGTGCCAAGATAGGGGATGATGACCAGCAGCCCTGCCAGCAGCCCGAGCAGGATGGCGTAGTTGATGCCGAGCACCGAGAAGATGACGGCATAGAACACGGCCAGCAGCAGCATGACGGTGAGCTGGCCGCGCAGGTAGGCCGCGAGCGTCTGGTTGATGGCGCGCAGCTGTTCGCGGATGACGGGGGCATAGGCGCGCGGCAACAGCGCGTCGGTACGGCTGATAACGCCTGTCCAGTCGCGGATGAAATAGAAGCAGACGATGGGGGTGATGAGCAGCAGTGCGATCACGTTCAGCGCGCTGGCGGCTGAGCCGAGCACACGCGAGAAGACGCCGCCGATGGAGGTCATGGCATTCTGCATCAGCTCGTCGATATTGTTGGGAAGCGGGGTGCCGCCCTCGGGGTCTTTGAAGCGGTTGATGGTGCGGAAGAAGGGGTTGGTTTCATCGCGCAGCGCCGCTTCGACGCGGTGCACCAGCTCGGGCGAACGGGTGGCGAGCTCGACGATCTGGTGGTAGAGTAGCGGGCCGAGCCAGGCGATGAGGCCGATGAGGGCCGCGAAAAGCAGCAGCGTGATGCCGGCGGCCGCGACGCCACGATGCACGCCGAATTTCTGCAGCGACTCGGCCAGCGGGCTGGCGAGATAGGCGATCAGCCCGCCCAGCACGAATGGCAGCAGGATGGGTTTCACCGCATGCAGGAACACCACCGCCAACACAACGAGCAGGAACCACACGACAAGGTGGAACCAGCGCGCATGCCATTGCTGCTCTTTGCGCAGAACAGTGGTAGCGCTGACGGTGCGTTTGGGATGGGGTTTGTCGGTCATGCTGAGGTTTTACGCCAATTGCGTCCCCGACGCAAGCCGTCCTCTTTCGTCATTGCAAGGAGCCGCAGGCGACGTGGTAATCCATCTTCGGGCACTGGAAGGTGGATTGCCGCGCTTCGCTCGCAATGACGGGCTTAAGCGGAGAGTAAACCAGTGGTAGGCGAGGAGGCTACGGCCCCGTCGCGCATAGGCATGCGGCCGGCGAGGTGGGCCAGGCGGCCGGCTTCCACCGCCAGTTTGAAGGCGCGGGCCATGGCGACGGGGTCGCGCGCTTCGGCGATGGCGGAGTTGAGGAGGACGCCGGCGCAGCCCATCTCCATGGCGCGGGTGGCATCCGACGGGGTGCCGATACCGGCATCGACCAGCACGGGGACCCTGGATTGGTCGATGATTTTCTGGATGGCGGCCGGGTTACGGATGCCGAGGCCGGAGCCGATAGGCGCGGCCAGCGGCATGATGGCGACGCAGCCGATCTTCTCCAGCTCGGCGCAGGCGGCGGCATCGTCGGTGATGTAGGCCATCACCTGGAAACCGTCTTTCACCAGCAGTTCGGCGGCGCGCAGGGTTTCCTTCACATCGGGTAGCAGGGTGGTTTTGTCGCCGATGACCTCGAGCTTCACCAGGTCCCAATTGCCCAGCGCATGGGCCAGTTTCAGCGTGCGCACGGCTTCGCTGGCGGTGTAGCAGCCGGCGGAATTGGGCAGGTAAGTATATTGGGTGGGGGGGATGACTTCCTGCAGACGGGTGCCCTCGGCGCTGGCGAGGTCGATGCGGCGCAGGGCGACAGTGATGATGTCGGCGCCGGAGGCCTCGGTGGCTGTTTTCGCGATGTCGAGGTTCTGGTATTTGCCGCTGCCGACCAGCAGGCGCGAGCGAAATGTGCGGCCGCCGATGATAAAGGGGTCGTTCGGTTTTTCTGTCTTCGCCATCACCCACCCCCGATGAAGCCGACGATTTCGATCTGGTCGCCATCCATGATCGGTGTTTGAGTATAGGCGCTGCGGGGGACGATGGCGAGGTTACGCTCCACCGCCACCTTGCGGATGTCGAGCCCCAGCTGTTGCACCAAATCACTGACGCACAGGTCGCTACCCAGCGCATGCGGCTGGCCATTGAGGGTGATTTGCAGTGCTGCACGGGCTGTGTTAGGCATTTCGCTTCAAAGTCCTTCGCTGCGCTCAGTGTACTTTGAAGCGCGACGGTTGCCTATCGCGTCGCGAAAGCGTGGTTTCGCTTTGCGATAGAAGTTTTTTGTGTAGTGAATGTAGGCTGAATTACCAGAGTACGCAACATGACAAAGCCAATCTTCATCTTGAACGGGCCGAACCTGAACCTGCTGGGCACGCGGGAGCCGGAGATTTACGGCAGCACCACGCTGGAAGATATCCGCGCCATGTGCGAAGCGGCGGCCGGTGCGCGCGGCCAGGCGGTGGACTTTCGCCAGAGCAACCATGAGGGCGATCTGATCGACTGGGTGCAGGAGGCGGGGCGCGAGGGCTCGGCCATTATTATCAATGCCGGTGGTTATACGCATACATCGGTGGCGCTGCATGACGCGCTGCGGGCGGTGAAACTGCCGGTGATCGAGGTGCATCTCAGCGACCCGAAAACGCGCGAGCCGTTCCGGCATATCTCGTACATCGAGCCGGTGGCGCAGCAGAGCATCTGCGGCAAGGGGGCGGCGGGTTATGTTGAAGCGCTTGAGGCGCTGGCTGGTTCTTAAAATGTTCCCTGCTCGCGCTACTGCGCTCGCTATGGAACGCAGCTTCGCTGGCTGATGGCTCACTCGGCCTGCTGGCCTCGGATGGAGAATATGGAAGGTTCGCTCACCCCGGAAATGTTACTGGTCGCCTATGCCAACGGCTATTTCCCGATGGCGATGGCGAAGGATGACCCGGAGCTTTACTGGTTCTCGCCCGAGGAGCGCGGTGTGCTGCCGTTGGAGGGTTTTAATATTCCGCGCGGGTTGAAGCGGGCGACGCGAGAACATGATTTTACGTTGAGGGTGGATACGGCGTTTGAGGAAGTGATCCGCGCTTGCGGCACGCTAACGAAGGAGCGGCGCGAGACGTGGATCAACGAAGAAATCGTGCAGCTTTATACCGCGCTGTTCGAGATGGGTTTCGCCCATTCGGTGGAAACATGGCGCGGGGGGAAGCTGGTGGGTGGGCTGTATGGCATCAGTCTCGGCGGGGCGTTTTTCGGTGAGAGCATGTTCAGCCGGGCGCCGGAGGCCAGCAAGGTGGCGCTGGTGACGCTGGTGGAGATATTGCGCGAGGCCGGTTACCAGCTGCTCGACACACAGTATGTGAACGACCACCTGAAGCAATTCGGCGTCGAGGGCTGGAGCAAGAAACGCTATAAGACGAAGTTGGAAAAGGCCCTCAACGCATCGCCCAACCCGAGCAGTTTTTTCTCGACCGTTTCGGTGCGCAGGGGGCTGGCTTCTTCATCAAGCGCCAGCTGAACCTGGGCGTCGTGCCAGGTGAGTTTCGCGTGGTAGAGGTTGCCGCCGCGGCCGCCGGATAGCTGGAAGGCCAGGTTGGTGGCGAGGCCGACGCAGCGGGCATATTGGCGCTCGCGCTCATCAAGCAGTTTCAATTCGTCGCGCATACCTTTCCACTTGGTCTGGTATCGGTGGTAGAGCGCGAGCGCGAGCATGATGCGCTCCTTATGGTCGATGCCTTTCAGCGACGACTGGATGATGCGGTGATAGGCCCAGGCGGCGCGGAAATTCGGGTCGATGCTCCAGGCCAGTTCGGACAGGATGCAGAGTGCGCGGCGGATGCGCTGCCAGGGCAGCGGCTCGCCGGGGAAGAGGGGCGACATCCACTGGTATAGCTCACGCGCGTAGCTGCCGGTGCGGCCGATGAGGGCGGCGAGGTCGGTAGCGCTGGCGAGCAGGGCATCCTCGTTCTTTTGCTTCTCTTCAAGCATATCGTAGAAGAAGCCCTCGCGGATGCCGCTGACCGAGAACATCACCTGCGGCGCGCCGGTATGCTGCAGCAATTGCTGCAATATGACTGCGGTGGGAATGAGGGTAGGAGCGCGCTTGGTGCTGATGCCGGGCAGCTCGGAAATCTCGGCGGGTTTGAGGGTGAGCAGCTTTTCCGTCAGCTGGTTCACACTGCGGCGGCTCATATGGTATTCATGCACGATGTCGAGCGGGTAGTCGGTTTTTTTCATGTGCAGTTTGGCCAGGGCGCGGAAGCCGCCGCCGATGGCGTAGAGGCAGGCGGGGTTTACCTCGCGTAGCCAGGAAGTTTCCTTGAGTTCCTTGTTGACCAGTTTTTCCATGGCGGCCAGCTTGCCGTCGGCGGCGTCCAGCAGGCGCAGCGAGCCCAGATGCAGGCTGGTGGTGTGGCCGATATGGGTGCGCTCGATGGTGGCCAGCTCCATGCTGCCGCCGCCGAGGTCGGCCGAGATGCCGAGCGGCTCGTGGAACGAGGCGAGGATGCCCTCGGCCGCCAGTTCCGCCTCGCGCTCGCCGGTGATGACGTTGACTTTCACGCCGTGCTTCTTCTCGATGCGGGTGACGAATTCATAGCCATTACTGGCATCGCGCACGGCGGCAGTGGCAATGATGTCGAGGCTGGCTACGGCCAGACGTTGTGCCATGACGAGGAAGCGGGCGATGGCGCCTTCCGCCTCGCGCACGCCATCCGGATTCAGCTTGCCGGTGCGGGCCAGGCCACGCCCAAGGGCGCACATATATTTCTCGTTGAAGATGGGCAGCGGCACGCGTTTGAGGGCGTGGTAGACCACCATCCGCACCGAGTTCGAACCGATATCGATGATGGCGATGAGGCCCTTGGGGTGATCGGCCGTGGGAATGTTATAGACGATGGGCATGAGGATTTATTCCTTGAAGGGGATCTTGATCCCCTTCGCTGCGCTGACCCCTGGCCGCCCTTTGCGGCTCGCGCTTACGCGCTCGGCATGGTTCTCCACGGTCATGATTGTTTCTTTCGTTTCTTCTTCGGCGCCGGAGTGGTGGTTTCGGCGCGGGCGATGTCGAGTTGTTGCAAGGCCTTGCCGCGGCCGGAGAGGGAGGGGTTGTGCATGAAATAATCATGTGCGGCGAAGGCGGCAGGGTCGTTGCTGATGCGCTTGTAGGTGCCGTCGGGCTGCAGGAGCCAGCTCTGGCGTTCATCTTTCAGGTTGGCGACCATGATCTGGTCGAGCACCTGGCGGTGGACGGTGATATTCTCGAGCGGCACGGCCACTTCCACCCGGCGGTCCATGTTGCGGCCCATCCAGTCGGCGGAGCTGATGAAGACTTTGGCTGTGCGTGACGGCAGCGGCGCACCGTTGCCGAAGGCATAGATGCGCGCATGTTCGAGGAAGCGGCCGATCAGGCTTTTGACGCGGATATTTTCCGAGAAGCCGGGGATGCCGGGGCGCAGACCGCAGATACCGCGGATGACGAGATCGATCTGCACGCCGGCCTGACTGGCAGCATAAAGGGCGTCGATGATCTGCTCGTCAATCAGCGCGTTCATCTTGGCCCAGATGGCGGCGGGCTTGCCCTGCTTGGCGAATTCGATTTCCGTAGCAATCTGCCGCAGGATGGTTTTGCGCAGGTTGATGGGGGCGACGGCGAGCTTCTTGAACTTGGTGGGCTTGGCATAGCCGGTGATGTAGTTGAAGACGTAGTTGGCATCCTGGCACAAGGCGGGGTCGCAGGTGAAGAAGCTGAGGTCGGTGTATACTTTCGCGGTGGCGGGGTGGTAGTTGCCGGTGCCGAAATGGGCGTAGGTTTTCAGCTGGCCGGCCTCGCGCCGCACCACGAGCGAGAGTTTGGCGTGGGTTTTCATTTCGACGAAACCGTAGACGACCTGCACGCCGGCGCGCTCCATATCGCGCGAGAAGCGGATGTTGGCTTCCTCGTCGAACCGTGCTTTCAGCTCGACCAGGGCGGTGACGGATTTACCGCGCTCGGCGGCCTCAATGAGGGCGCGGACAATGGGCGAATCCGCACTGGTGCGATAAAGGGTCTGCTTGATGGAGATGACATTGGGGTCGCGTGCCGCCTGGCGCACGAACTGCACCACCACATCGAAGCTTTCATAGGGGTGGTGGACGACGATGTCCTTCGCCTGGATGGCGGCGAAACAGTCGCCGCCATAATCGTTCACGCGCTCGGGGTAGCGCACGGTGAAGGGGGGAAAGCACAGGTCGGGGCGGCCGAGCTCGTATAGTTCCTTCAGCGAATCGAGGCCGACGAGGCCATCCACATCCACCACCTCGTCGGTGGTGGCCTGCGAATGCTCGAGCATGAATTGCAGCAATTTCGCCGGCACGCCCTTCATGGTTTTCAGGCGCACGATGCGGCCGTGCCGGCGTTTTTTCACGGCGATGTCGAGGTTGCGCATGAGGTCTTCCGCCTCCTCCTCGATATCGAGGTCGGAGTCGCGCACGATGCGGAACAGGCCGTTCGATTCCAGCTTGAAGCCGGGAAAAAGCTGGTCGAAACAGAGGGTGATGGCGTCTTCCAGCGGCAGGAAATGCAGGCCCTTTTTATGCTCGATGCGGATGAAGCGCGGCTGTGCCTGCGGAAACGGAATCAACGCCACCATGCGCTTGCTGGGTTTACGCGGCGGCGAAAGTTCCAGCACCTGCACCATGCCGAGGTTGGGAATGAACGGGAACGGATGTGCCGGATCGACCGCGATGGGGGTGAGCAGCGGAAAAATATTGGCGGTGAAATATTCCTTCAGCCAGGCCCTGTCGGCCGGGGTGAGCTGGGCGAGGGACTGCACGTGGATATGCTCGGCCTTCAGCTGTTTTTTCAGGTCGAGCCAGCAGCGCTGCTGGGCGGCCATCAGGGCGCCGGCGGATTCGTGGATGCGGGCGAGCTGCTGTGACGGGGTGAGGCCGTCGAGCGATGGCGTGTGCACGTTGTGGCGCAACTGATCCATCAGGCCGGCGACGCGGACCATGTAGAATTCGTCGAGGTTGGTGGCGCTGATGCTGAGGAAGCGCACGCGCTCGAGCAGGGGGTTGTTGCGGTTTTGCGCCTCTTCCAGCACGCGGGTATTAAAGGCGATCCAACTCAGCTCGCGGTTGATATAGCGGTATTCCGGCCGCGTAAAATGCTGCGAGATGCGTTTGGGGTGCAGGTGTGGATCAGGATGGCTCATGGGTGCGGTGCAGCTTGTGTTGGCGGTTCAGCTGTCGCATAGTAGCGCCATGACGCAGCAAAAACAACGGCGGATCACACTGATTCGTCATGCAAAAGCCGAAGATGACGGGGTAACGCAGGACCATGCGCGGGCGTTGAATGCGCGCGGCCTGAGCGATGCCGCCGCACTGGGCGATTGGCTGCGCGCCACGCCTGCGGCATTGCCGGGACTGGTGGTGTGTTCCACCGCCACGCGCACGCGGCAGACACTGGAACAGCTGGCGCTTGGCAATGTGCCGGTGCTGCTGACAGACCGTGCCTATCTCGCGACGGAGGAAGAGCTGCTGGCATTGCTTCAGCAGATGGACGATGCGGTGCTGCATGTGGGGCTGATTGCCCACAACCCCGGCCTGCACCAGCTGGCTGCGACGCTGGCCGGCAGCTATGCCGACCGCGCCGATGAAGACCGGTTGCTGCTGAAGTTCCCCACCAGCGCCTGCGCGCAGCTGGTGTTTGCGTTGCCGCATTGGGCTGAACTGGCGTCGCAACAGGGCAAGCTGGAAATATTGCGTTAAGCGGCGGTGGCCGGGGGCGTGCTGTTGTCGCCGGTGCTGGCGGGCGGTGCGGCCGGCGGGGCGCTATTGCCTGAGGGGGCCGGCGGCGGCGGGGCGGCGGCGACTTTTTTCTTGTTCTTGCGCGGATCATACGGTTCCTGCACCGGCAGCACGATGGGTTTCATCAGCCGTTTGGTGAAGGTGCGGTCTTTGAAGTAGAAAATCTTTTTGCACTTAATAGGGGCGAAGGATTCGACGAGGATGATCTGCTCGTCGCGTGGCAGCTGGATAACTTCCTGCGGCAGCAGCAACGCGCGCTGGGTTTCGCTGACATGCATGGTGCGCGAGGCGGGGTTGAAATCAACGAACTTGGGTTTGTTGTGCGAGGCCTGTTCGACGGTTTTGTTGCCGACCAGCTGCGAGATCATGTTGGCGGTTTCCATGTTGTTCGCCGAGAAGGTGACGCGGTAATAGCTGTTGCTCAGGAAGCTGTTCATGCCGGCTTCCTCGTAAATACCTTTCAGCTGCTGCGTATCCTGCACGATGAGGAACAGCTTCACGCGGTAACCGCGGAAATAGGCGATGCCGATCTGAAATTGCGGCATTTCGCCGAGGGACGGGAACTCATCCATCATGAACATCACGCCGTGCGGCTCATCGGCCTTGGGCATGGCGCGGGTGAGGAAGTCGGTCGCCTGCTGGTAGAAGACTTTCAGCAGCGGTTCCAGGCGTTGCAAGTTGTCTGGCGTGACGCCGCAATAGACAGTCTGTTTTTTCTTTTTCAGCGTCTGCAGGTCGAAGTCGGACGACGCAGTGGTGGTGTCGATGAGTGGGTTGGCCCAGAGTTCGAGGCCGGAGTTGAGGGTGGAGATGACGCCCGAACGTTCCTTGTCGGCCTTCTGCAAAAACGCAGCGATGTTCATGTAGGCGACGGGGTGGATTTTGCCGCCGATGGTGTCGAGCACCACGGCGAGGTTATAGACCACGTCGTCGGAGCGCATGGTGCGCACGACTTCGCCGAAGCTGGTGACCTTCTCGGGCACGGCGCAGAGATAGAGGATGACGCCCAGCATCAGCGAGCGGGCTTCGTTCTGCCAGAATTCCTGCTCGGGGAGGACGAGATTGCAGATTTTCTGCACGTCATCGACCATCTGGCCGGGTTTTTCGGAGATCCAGTCGAGCGGGTTGTAGCAGTGCGACACGCCGTTGGGATCGGCCGGGTTCCAGACGTAGCAGGGCTGGTGCATTTTGCTGCTGCGATAGCCGGATGTGAGTTCGTAGTTCTCCATTTTGATATCGTGGCAGATGACCGAATTTTCCCAGAAGAGCAGGTTCGGAATCACGAAGCCGACGCCTTTGCCCGAGCCGGTGGGGGCGAAGAGAAGCACGTGCTGATAGTCGTCGATAATCAGGTAATTGCTGGCGCCGGTGCGGCCCAGCAGGAACCCTTTTTTCATGCGCATCTTGGCGCGGCGGATCTCGGCTTCGCCGGCCCATTTGGCATCGCCATGCACCTTTTCTTTCTTGCGGTAAGGGCGGTAATCCATCAGCGGGGCGCGGATGAGGAAGATGGTGAACAGCGCCATCACCAGGCCGGCGATGGGCGGGCCGTAGAATTTCGCATCAAATGCGGCGTTGAAATAATACTGCCGGTATTGCGGGTATTGCTTGTAGTAGCTGGCCTGTTTGTCGATGGCGAGATAGCCCTTCACGATGCCGCCGGGGTTATTGGCGGCATGCAGGTAAGTGACAATGCTGGCGGGCTGCTGGTTCTGCAGTTTGCTGAGATAGCGATGGCTGAGCGTGAAGCCGGTGACGATGCCCGCATAGACCGGCACGCCGATGATCAACACCACCAGAAAGGCGATGAACAGTTTATTCAATAGACCTTTGACCGACTCCATGGCCGGGAGTTTAGCGTGCTGCGCGGTGAGAGTCTAGAGCGGCTTGAAGTAGATTTCGCTGACGTAGCGACGGCCTTTGTCGCCGCGCTTGAGCTGGACGATCACCTGAATGACGCTTTCGACATATTCCTTGATCTGGTCGCGGGTGATACCAAGGTCGGCCTGCATGATCATCAGAATCAGCTGTTCGATGGCGAGCACGGGCGAATCGGCGTGCAGGGTGGCGATGGAGCCGGGGTGGCCGGTATTCACCGCGCGCAGGTAGCTGAAGGCCTCGGCACCGCGCAACTCGCCGACGATGATGCGGTCGGGCCGCATACGCAGGCAGGCTTCGATGAGCATCTGGGTGTCGACCTTGGCGCGGCCCTGGCCGCCTTTGGAGGCGAGCAGGTGGACGCGGTTGGGCAGGTGGTCGATATTCACCTCGCGCACGTCTTCCACGGTGATGACGCGTTCGATGGGCGGAATTTCCTTCAGCACGGCGTTCATGAAGGTAGTTTTACCGGTGCTGGTACCGCCGCTGATGATCATGTTCTTCTTGGCTTTGACGGCCAGGCTGATGAAGCCTTTCACATCGCCCTTCGCGTAGAGTTCGGCGAGGATGGCGTCGTTGGGGTCCTTGTGGCCGGTGCCGGTTTTGGTGTTCTCGAAAGCGCCCATCGCCTCGTATTTATCGAGATCCATCGCCAGCGCGGTTTGTTTGCGGATGGCCATTACCACCCCGGCATCGCAGGCGGGGGGGATGATGATCTGGATACGGTAGCCGCCGGGCAGGTTGGCTGAGAGTAGCGGCTTTTCTTCCGAGATGCTCTGCGAGGTAGATTGTGCGATGAGGTTGGCCAGCGCGCGCATGTGTTCGAGGGTCATGCCGGGCAGCACTTCGTGGCGCATTTCGCCGAATTTCTCCACCCAGGCTTCGCCGGGGCGGTTGACGGAAATCTCCTGAATGCCCTCTTCGTTGAGGAGATGCTTCAGCGGCGTCAGATAGGTGTCGAGTGCGGTGATGGACATGCGGGAGATCTTTTTGTTATGGGGCCAGACTAGCAGGCAAACGTTACGAAAGCATTAATTTTTTAGCGAAACAATGCCGAAAATCAGTTGATTACGCGGGTGCCCGCCACATCGGTGGGGAAGATCAGATCGCGGTTGACGAAGACGTTCACGGGGGTGCCCTGGTCGACCAGAATGGTGGTGCTGGTGTTGATGAAGCGTTGCAGGAAGCCATCGGTGACCGAGCCGAGGCGGTTCAGGGCGTTGACGGTGGCGGTGCTGGCGGCATCGCCGGTGGTGCTGGTGCCGCTGGCATTGCTGGTGGTGGTGGTGCTGCCGCCGGAGATTTTGTCGGAGCCGATGGCGAAGGCGATCGACATCAGGCTCGACATGACGGAGCGCGAGAAGATTTCCTGGAAGTGGGTATCGACCTGACCGCCGATGCCGGCCTCGCCGATCTGGTCGACGAGGGGGGAGTTCAGCATGACATCGATGCCGTCGGGGCGGATAACGCGCGTCCAGATCACGAACACGCGGCTCTGGCCGCTGCTGAGGGCGGTGTTGTAGGTGCCAATCAGGCGCGAACCTTTGGGGATGAGCGGGTCGGAGCCCGCCTCGCCGTAAACATCGCGCGAGACGATGGCGCGGATGGGGGCGGGCAGGTCGGTGTTGATGGCGGATTCGAGCGTCGCCTGGATGAGGCGGCCCTGCGCGATAGTGCGGCGCAGGTCGCTGATGCGGGTGGCCGAAACTTTATCAGCCGTGGTGTTGGCGGCGGCGACGGCACTGGCGAATTGCGAGTTGGGATCGTTGCTGGCGGCGGTGATGCCGCCGCTGGCGGGTTTGCTATCGCCGCCCAGCACGCCGCCGAGACCGCCGCTGTTATTGGTGACCAGCATGTTCGAGCGCATGCGCGCCTGGCGCTGTTTCTGCGCTGCCCCATCGTCCTGCGGTTTGATGAGGTCGACCTTGGTGGGTTCGGGAATGTCGATGGGGGTGAAGGTGGGCGGCGCAGTCACCGGTGGGGCGACGGCTTCGGGCACGGGCAGCGGCGGCGGGGCGGCGGTAGTGGGGGCTACTTTGACTTCAGTAGGCGGCGGGGCGGCGTTCTTCTTTTTGTCGCCGGAGAAGAAGAGATTGTAAAACAGGAAACCAAGTAGCAGTGCGACGAAGCCGAGCACCGCGATCATGCGGCCGGGGCTGGCGGCGACGGCGGGTGTGCCGCCGCTGAGGCCATTGCCATTCTCGCCGCCGAACGGATCTTCGCCCATCGGGGGGAAGCTTTCGGTGGGCGGCGGTGGCGGGGGAGGAGGCGTGGACATTATGCCCCGCTTGATTCGTTATAGACGACGACCTGGCCGCCCGGCTGATTCAGGCTGAAGCGCGGTGCGACGATATCGACGGCGACCATGTTGCCATCGACCCGGCGCACGGGCACGGCCATCTGCTCGCCGCGGGCGGTGATGACGGCAACCTGCGGAGTAACGGTGCTGCGGTATTTGAAGTAGGTGCTGTGGCCATCGTCATAGATTTTGACGGGTGCGGTGCTGCTGTTGCCGCTATAGGTGTATTTATAATTGAGGGCGCCGCCGGCGGCAGGGGCAGCCGGGGCGGGTGCGGGCGAATAGGGCATCGGCGCGGCGGCGGCCGGCGGAGCATAGTTGACGGGCATGGCGGCGGGTGCGGCGGCAGCCATTGGCGCGATGGGCTGGTAGCTGGCAGTGCTGTCGCCCGGGTAGAAGAAGCGCACGACATAGGTGAGTTCTTCGCTGGCGAACACGGCTTCGGCTGCTGCTGAGCGCAGGTCGAACTGGTAGGCGTGCAGGTTGGTGACGATGGTCATGTTGGTGTGGGCGTTCTCTTCCTGCGGACGGATATAGAGGCGGTTGCCGGCAGGCACGATCTGCCAGGCGACGCGGTCGCCGACGGAAACGGTTTCGATGGTTTCCTTCGGCCCGAATTCGATGTTGCACTGATAACCGTAATGGGTAGTGACGGTGAAGACTTCGTTCTCGTTATAGACGAACGTCTTGATGCGACTGTCGGTGACGATGGGCGTTTCGGCAAGCGCCGGTGCTGCGACCAACAGAAGAGCCAGGAGGGAACTGAGCAAGGCGTGACGCATCAACTGATCTCGCGCTGGATCTGGTAAGAGGTGACGGTATAGCCGAGCGGATTTAACAGTTGTTCTTCTTCGTTGAGATTCAGACTGGCATATTCAAACGTGATTGTCACCACCCATTGCTGCACGACATCGCCGGCGTTGGGCATCGAGTCGACGGTGGTAATGCGCGCCTGCATAATTTTGCTGGGCGTCTTGCTTTCGGTGACGCCGCGCACATTGGGATTCTGGATGTAGCTGATCGAGCGGATGCGCAGGTCGCGCTGGCCGGTGGCGCCGAGGGTGGCAGCGAGGCTTTGCGTATTGGTGGTGTTCACCGTTTTGGTGAAGTTGCGATAGACATCCTGCGTGCTCATGATGCGCACGAGATTGTAGTTATAGCGCAGCATGCTGAAATTATAGCTCTCGCGGGCGCGCAGGTAGAGCGAGGTGAAATAGCGGTCGATCGATTCGTCGGCGGCGTATTCGTCGCGGCTAATGGGGCTGACACGCTGGGTGAGGCCGCTTTTCTCGTCGATCTGTACGAGATAGGGTTCGACGGATTTCAGCGGTGCCATGCGCAGCACGGCGGCGACGCAAAGCAGTGCGATCAGCAGGGCGCCCAGGGCAACCAGGGCCAGCACGTTACGCTGGACGAGGACATGTTGGTATTTGTCCTGGTACCAGTGCTGCGAGCTGTTGTTCACATCCTTTTGCGTTCGCTTGAACACCACACACGTCCTAGTAGGTTTAGGGCTAGTGTGGGACTATATCTGGTGGTTCGCGGTCGTCCACAAAAAACGGGCTGCTGTTCACAGCACTAATTGCTGTTGGCCCCGCTGTCGCCGCCAAGCATGAAGTTGGTGAAATTCTGGACCAGGCCGGGGTCGTTGACGCCGGCGCTCCTTGGCAGGCTGTCGTCGCCGCCGCCGCCGCCAAGGATGGCGCGCCTGAAGCCTGTCTTCAGCCCGGTGGCGGTAGAGACAATGGAGGTGCGGCCGATCCCTTCCGAGGCATAGCCGTCGGTGAAGCCCTGTTCGAACGTGTCGATCAACTTGCCGCCGGGCATGTCGACGGCGAGTTTCTGGCCCATCGGGTCGGGGCCACCGAGTTGCGGCGAGTAGGTGGCGTTCAGGCCGCCGGCAAGCAGCAGGGCAAGGGCGGGCACGTAACTCAATATATATTCCAGCACATAGGCGAGCACCAGCAGCGACAGCAACCCGCCAGTGGCGAATTTCAGCAGGGCGCGCTGGACGGATTGGGTTTTTGCCGCGCCGAGGGCAGTATTGGCGGTGGTGGTATTGCTGGGCGGGGCGACGGCGGTGGCCATGTTGAGTGCGGTCTTGGGTGTTTTGCAACGCAGGGCGCCGCTGCTGATCATGTTGACGCCATAACCCTGCCCGCTCGAGTCGTCGTAGACATTCCCGTCGGGGCCGACCACTTCGAAATCGCAGATGGTGCAATAGTGCCAGGGCAGGCGCATGGTGGTGGTTTCGTAGGTTTTCTGGTCGAACATGATGATGTTGGTGACACCCTTCGACACGTTGCTGACGTTGATGCTGAGCACGAAGCCAAGGAACGCGAACAGGATGACCACCTGCAGACTGAACGAGACGAGGTAGCCCAGCCAGCGATCGAAGAAGTTGCGGGTGACGTTGAACAACGCAAAAGTAAGAAAGAACGGCGCGCAGGTGAGCAGGAAGACGATGCCGACGATGGCGTAGATATAGCCGAACACCGCGCGCAGGAACGTGAGGGCGACGCGGAAGATGATCATCACCCCGATATAGAAGACGGGAGGGAAGGCGACGGCCATCAGCGCCATCACCGCGAAGACGGCGTTTTTGCAGGCGTTGGTGGTGCCATCCATGCCGATATAGTCGGTGGCGAAATGCATGGCGGTGCCGAGAAAGTGGTCGAGATAATAATAGACGGCATAGCCGTTGGCGACATTGGGCTGGAAGGCGGCAGGCAGCGCGCTGGTGCCATTGCCGCCGACCTTGCTGTACATGGAGCTGAGAGCAATGGCGGTGCCTTCGCGCATGCCGGTAATGAGCAGGTTATAGCCGATGCCGATCAGGTATTCGGACTTGGTGGCGAAGACGAAGACGAGCGCCATCTTCAGCAGGAACATCTGGAAGTCCCGCGCCGTGGCGGGGATGACGCCGATGGTGAAACCGACGCCGAAGAACAGCACCGCGAGGGTAAGCATGGCCATTACCGCCGGCAGCAGCTGGGCGACAATACCGCAGAACATCTGCCCCATCAGGTTGCTGGCGAGGTGCTCCATGTTGCAGACGAGAAAACTGAAGATGTTGTCGATCTTCAGCGTGGTGGGGCAGCTCATGGTGGTATCGTAAAGCGCACCGGAAGCTTTGCCGCCGGAGCAGGTGAAGGCACTGCTGGCAGTGCTGGCGGTGCTTTGCGCGAAGGCGGGATCGATCATCAGCAGGCAGGCGATGAAGAGCAGCAGCGTGCCGATGAAGAGGCGGTTAGCAGTGACGGGCAGGGCGGTCATGCGGGCGCTCCGTAACCCATCAGCTCGTGCAACTGGTCGGCCGGGGATTTTTGCGGTTGCGGCCGGCGGCCGCTGAGCGTGGCGAGGCTGGAACCGAGCGGGCTGAGATCGAGCTTGATGACGGTGGATTCGGCGCCGCGCTTGAGGAAAACATGGTGCTTGCCGCGATCGAGATGGGCGATGGTGGCGAGGTCGGTACCATCGAGCTGGAAGCCCATGGCGAGGTCGCCCGCCGGGTCGGCATCGGGCAGCAGGAAGATATTGGCGGCACGCTGGGCGAGGGTGTTGGCGAAGGGCAGCAGCGCATCGCGCGCCGAGTCGGCGCTGGTCATCAGGCAGAGGGTGTTGCGGGTGGCGAGGTGCTGCCACCAGCCGTTGGCGCGTGCAGCGAACAGGGGGGTGGAAAGTTGCAGCAGCCCGTCGCTCATCACCAGCAGGGTGGGACGGCCGTTGGCGGCGCCGGTGATACGGTGGAGCAGGTAGGCGGTGAGCGGGGCGCGGATGGTGGCGTCCTGCATATAGGGGGCGAGGTTCCAGCCGATGAGGTCGGCGGTGGCGAAATTATCCTCCGGCATGTCGAATAGCTCGCCGTTGGGGCCGCCGGCGCACCAACGCTGGAACTCACGCGCCAGCATCGGGTCGGCATCGCGGATGATGGGCAGCAGGGCGGTGAGGCGCCGCTGCTGCATGGGCAGCTTCATCACCTCACCCACTAGCGATTGGAAGAAGCCAAGGGTGGACTGGTTGAGCTGGCGCGCCTCCGGATCGACCAGGGTGGAGAGCCAGAAAGCAAGGAAATCGCGGTTGGTGGCGGTATCGGGCAGCTGCAGCGGGTTGAGGCGCAGGGCCGGCGTGCCGGGTTGCAGCATGCGGCCGCCGATGGCGTTCATGAAAAGCTCGCCGCGGCCGGTGCCGTCGAGGTACCAAATGGCGGGGTTGAGTTTGCGCGCCTGTGCCAGCAGGAAATGCAGCAGGGTGGTGGTGCCGGCGTGCTGACGGCCGATCAGCAATGTGTGGCCGCTATCGCCGCGGTGAAAGTTGAAGAAATAAGGCTGGTCCTGCAGCGTGGTGAAGAGGCTGACGGGGGCGCCCCAGGCCGAGCCGGCAGCATTGCCCATCGGCTGCGTCTGCAGGTTGGCGAAGCCGGCGAGGTGCGGCGTATCGATGGAATGCTGGCGGCTGGTGAACTGAAAGTTGCCGGGCAGCTGCGCCCAATAGCATTCCTCGAAACGGATGTCTTCGCGCACGCCGAGGATGCCGAGTTTACCCAGCGCCTTGATGACCATGCGGATGTTGGTTTCCAACTGTTTCACGGTGGGGGAGATGAGAAACAGCGTGGTCTGCTGCTGGCCGAAGGCCATGCCGTCGTCGAAAGCGCCGGGCTGCATCAGCCGGTCGATCTCCATCCATTGTGCGAGTTCCTTATCGCCGCTGATGCTGAGGTAGCGGGCCTGCTTTTCATAATCCTCGCGTGCCGCGTCGGCATGGATGAAATCGAAGCACTGGGTGACGATGACCTCGCAGGGAATCTCGAGGAATTTGTCGATGCCGCGCAGGGTCGATTCCTTATATTCCTTGATGGTGAGGATGGCGGCGAAGCGGCGCTTGCCCTCAGCAGTGCGCACTTCCATCGCGTTATGGGCGAAGGTGATTTCGCCGGAGGTGAGCACGTAGCTGAGGTCGCGCCGCGGCAGTTCGATCGGCCGTTCTTCGAGATTGATCAGCTTCTCGAGAAACTCAAGTTGCTCGTGGTAGTAGACGCCCTGGCGCTCGACGACGGTGAGCAGGCGGGCGCCGTATTGCTGCAGGCTGGAAATCATTTTGCCGGTGACGCCGGAAAGTTCCTGCAGCGAGAGGTCGAGATATTCGCTGCGTCCGGCAGTGTCGCGTTTGGGCAGTAGGCTCTTCAACATGGAGGAGAAATTTTTCAGGCCGGCCGGCTGCGCCGCTTTTACCACGGTAACATAGAGCTCGTTGACGAAACTGGCGCTGCTGGGGTGCTGGGCGCGCCAGCTGGCATCGAGGTTGCCGCTGAAAGCATCGGGGAAATGGGCATGGGGCAGCAACTGTTGTTTACGGCGCAGCGTATGCAGCCAGATGCCGTAGCTGGTATCGGGAATGGCAGCGCGGATGGCGGCGCGGATGCTGCCGCGCAGATCGGCCTGCTGGCTGGTTTCGAAACCGAGGCCGGTGATTTTGATGGTCTGCAGCAGTTCGCCGTTCTTGGTGGCGATGGTGCTGGGGTCGTATAAACAGGCGAAGGGCACGAAATCGGATTCGATGACATCGTCGGCGATGTCGCGCATAGCCTCGAGGTCGCGCGTGTTATCGCGGGGCGCGGGCTGTTTGACGGTGGGTTTCATGCAGGCCCATCATAGCGCAGGCGTGGGAAATAAAAAAGGCGCTATCCGCACGGAAGAACACCGGGGATAGCGCCTTGTTTCAGGTTCGGTTAGCAGCCCGAACCACCGGTGCCCAGCTCGGACACGATGGTCGGTGCACCGAAGATCACGGCAACGCCGATACCGACGATGATCGCCATACCCCACGACACTTTACCCATCAGGGCGCCGATGCCGATCACGATGATCGCCAGGGTGGCGATACCTTGACCGACGGGGCCGGTGAACCAGTCCGCCACGTTACAGAGCAGGTTGCCGATGGTGTCGCCACCGCCGGAACCGCTGGAAATGTTCACGCTGACGTTCGAGGCGGCGAGGGCATCCATCGGCAGGAGCATTGCGGCGTAAGCGGCCACCATGCACCAAACCAGCGTTTTCATCGCCGTCAGGTTGATCGAAAATTTCATACTCACTCCATCACTGTTATCCAAAACAAGGGTAATCCCCTGCCTAAATCCTGTATGACGGCGTTGATTGATGCCGTCGTTAACCTTTATCACAGTTTTGTTACAAATTTGTTACAAGATTGTGACAAAGTTTACCAAACTTATTAACATAAGGCCAGCAGATATGCATATTTACAACAAGCCCTCGGGGGGCTATGGTGGCCTGAATAATATTAATAAGCTGATTTTAAAGGAGTTTTTATGAGTGCTGTGGCTTCGAAATTAACGGAAATGGGTCTGGAGCTGCCGGTTGTCAGCCTGCCGGCCGCTAATTATGTGCCGACCCAAACGCTGGGTAATAGTTTAATTGTTTCGGGCCAATTACCGATGAAAGAAGGTAAACCGCAGTTCATTGGTAAGGTGGGCCGCGAGTTCACCATCGAGCAGGGGCAGGAATGCGCCCGGTTGTGCGGTGTGAACATTCTCGCGCACGTGAAGAACGCCATCGGCGGCGACTGGGGCAAGATCAAGAAGCTGGTTCGCCTGGGCGTTTTCGTGAATGCGCCGGACGATTTCACCGACCACCCGAAAGTGGCTAATGGCGTTTCCGACATGATGGTGGCGCTGTTTGGCGAAAACGGTAAGCACGCGCGTGCAGCCGTAGGCGTCTCCGGCCTGCCGTTTGGTGTGGCGGTAGAAGTAGAAGCCGTGTTCGAGCTGAACTAGGCGCTACACTATAGGTAAGAGAGGCCGGCGCAGCGATGCGCCGGCCTTTTTCTTTTAGAAGTCGAACATGTCGCTGGCGAAGTGGACGCTGTTGCCGCCCAGGATGAAATCGCTGGCCTGCAGCGCCACACCGTTGGCCTGGAAGATCACATGGTGGTTCAGGCTGACTTCACTGTTGGTGCCGTCGTTGAAGATGCCGAGATCGACATGGGTGCCGTTGCCGAGCTGGCTGATGTCGATCTTGTCCTGCCCGTGGGCGAAGTCCTGAATCAGGTTGGTGAAATCGGCATTGGCGGCGTTGCTGCCGGTGAAGAGGAATGTGTCGTTGCCGTCGCCGCCATAGAGCTGGGTGGTGCTGCCGGCGGTGCTGCTGTCGATGTTGACCTGCAGCGTGTCGTTGCCGGCTTCACCGGAGAGCAGGTTATTGCCGCCATCGCCGCTGATCGTGTCGTCGCCGGTACCGCCATAGATAGTGTCGTCGCCGTCGCCGCCGCTGATGCTGTCATTGCCGGTATCGCCGGTGATGAAATCGTTGCCGGCGTCGCCGAACAGGTGGTCGTTGCCGTCACCGCCGTAAATCGTGTCGTTGCCGTCGCCGCCATGAACGCTGTCGTCGTTGGCATCGCCGGTGAGGAGGTCATTGCCGCCGTCGCCGCTGATGGTGTCGTTACCGATGCCGCCATAGATTGTGTCGTCATCGTCGCCGCCGAAGATGCTGTCATTGCCGGCGTCGCCGGTGAGGAGGTCGTGCCCGGCATCGCCGAACAGGTGGTCGTCGCCGCCATTGCCGTAGATGGTGTCGTCGCCGGTGCCGCCATGGGCTTCGTCGTTGCCGAGGCCGAGGCCAATGAGGTCGTGCCCGTCGCCGCCGTAGGCGAGGTCGTGGAAGCTGGCGGTGCTGGCGCCGTAAATCGTGTCGTTGCCGGCATTGCCGGTGAGCGTGTCATTGCCATCGCCGCCGGACAGCACATCGTTGCCGGCGCCGCCGGTGAGGGCGTCGGCGCCGCTGGTGCCGGAGTAGGTGCTGCCGGGCACGGTGGGGGTGTTCTGGCTGCCGCCGTCATCGGCGAGGTCGACTGCGGTGTGCAGGGTATTGCTGCCGAGGAAGAAATCGGAGCTGTCGAGCGCGGTGCCGGTCTGGAACAGCACGTGGCCGTCGAGAATCACATCGCTGATGCCGTTGCTGGTGAAGATGCCGAGACTGGCATGGCCGCCGCTGATATCGGTCAGCTGGCTGACATCGAGATGGTCGGTGCCGTGCGCGAAATCGGTGATGGTGTTGGAGAGGTTGCCGCTGGGCGCGGTGCCGGTGAGGAGGAAGATATCGGCCCCGTCGCCGCCAGTGTAGCTGTTGGTGAAGCCGATGGGCAGGTTGGTGTTGATGACCAGCGTGTCGTTGCCGGCATCGCCATGCAGCACACTGCTGCCATAGGCGGCGCCGATGAGCGTATCGTCGCCATTGCCGCCGCTTAAGGTGCTGGCGAGGCCGGCATGGGCGTCGATATAGTCATTGCCATCGCCGCCGCTGAGGCTGTTGGTGAGGCCGGAAGCGCCTTCGATCGTGTCGTTGCCGCTGCTGCCGGTGACCACGCCGCCGGTGAGCGCGGCATCGTAGAATTCGCCGCTATTGCCGACGGGGCCGCCTGTGTCATGCACATCGCTGGCGAAATGGACGCTGTTGGTGCCGAGGATGAAATCGGTGATATCGAGCGAAACGCCGGTGGCCTGGAAGATGACATGGCCATCGAGGATGACATAGCTGGTGGTGGTATCGACATTGTAGATGCCGAGATCGACATGCGTGCCGTTGCCGAGCTGGCTGATGTCGATCTTGTCGGTGCCGCGGGTGAAATCGTCGATCACGTTGGCGAGATCATGACCGGTGGCACCGTCGCCAGTGATGCGGAAGATATCGGCCCCCGCGCCGCCGTTATATTCGTTGGCGAGGGTGTAGCTGGAAGCGGCAGCCGCGCTGCCGGCGGCGTTGTCGGTGTTGATAACGAGGGTGTCGTTGCCGTCGCCGCCGGAGAGGATGTTGAAGCCCGCGCCGCCTTCGAGTGTGTCATCACCCGCGCCACCATAGATGCTGTCGTTGCCGTCGCCGCCGATGAGGTGGTCGTTACCGGCATCGCCGCTGAGGAGGTTGTCGCCGGCATCGCCGTAGATCAGGTCGTTGCCGTCGGAGCCGTAGATGCTGTCATTACCGTCGCCGCCGTGGATGGTGTCGTCGCCGGCGTCGCCGCTGATGAAGTCGTTGCCGGCATCGCCCGAGAGGCTGTCATTGCCATCGGAGCCGTAGATGGTGTCGTCATCATCGCCGCCGAAGATGGTGTCGTTGCCGAGGTCGCCGCTGAGGAGGTCGTGGCCGGCATCGCCCATGATGCTGTCATTGCCGTCGGAACCGTAAATGGTGTCGTCGCCGGCGCCGCCATGGGCGGTATCGTCGCCGAGGCCGAGGCCGATCAGGTCGTTGCCGTCGCCGCCGAAATCGAGGTAGTGGTCGGTGGCCAGGCCGCCGCTATAGAGCGTGTCGTTGCCTGCGCCGCCGTCGAGCGTGTCGCTGCCGGTGCCGCCATGCAGCACATCGTCACCATCGCCGCCATAGAGCATGTCGTTACCGGCGCCGCCGGCGAGGTAGTCCTTGCCCGCATCGCCGAAGATGGTGTCGTTGCCGTCGCCACCCCAGACGTTATAGCGCAGCGAGGGATCGCTGATGCTGAGGTCGGCGCCGCCATGGGCGTAGATGAGGTCGTTACCAGCATCGCCGGTGATGGTGCCGGTGCCGCTGGCGATGATGGTGTCGTTGCCGGTGCCGCCATAGATGAGGGTATGGGCGCCGGAGGCGGTGACATAGTCGTTGCCGCCATTGGCCCAGATGGTGTCGTTGCCGCCGGTGGAGATGATGTGGTCGCCCAATGTGTTGCTGCCGACGAAGGCGCCGGTATGGGCCGTGCGTTCGGTGAGGCCAGCGGTGAGGGGCGGGGTATCGTGCGCGATGGCGGCGGCTAGCAGCAGACCGTTCGGGCGGCTGGCGCTGGCCAGGCCGCTGGTGGTGAACCATTGCCAGAGATCGTTGCCGGTGCCGGTCTGGTCGCGGGCGTCGGTCTCGTCATATCCGAAGATGATGGCCATGGGATTTTCCTGTCAGCGGCAATTGGTTAAGATTTATTAACCAATGCGGGTTCGGCTGTCAAAGAAATAGCTAAAACTTTAGTAAATTTCCTATGCGGATTAATGCGCCGCCGCAGCGGCCGCAGCGGGCATGGCACGCGGGTTATTTTTCGGCAGCAGGAAGATGGCGGTGATGGCGCCCAGCAGCATGAGGAACGCCATCAGGGCGAAGCCATCGAGATAACTGAGGAAATTCGCCTGGTTCTGCAGCTGCTGGTAGAGATAGGCCATGCCGCGCCCGGGGCCGGCGATGCGGTCGGCCTGTGCCAGCGCCTGCTGGTAGACGGGGTGCGAGGCCACCAGCTGCCCGACCAGGATATTCTGGTGGACCTGCGCCGCGCGTGTGATTTCGGTGATGGCCACCGCGATGCCCACCGAACCGCCGATATTGCGCGACAGCGAGAACAGCGCCGAGGCCTTATTGCTCTTGTTGGGCGGGATATTGCGGAAGGCCAGCGTGCTGATGGGCACGAACAGGAACGGCAGCCCCACGACCTGAAACAGGCGGATCATCAGGAAGTGGTTATAGTCGACATCGGGCGTGATCCAGGTGCTGTGGAGCATGCCGAAGGCGCCCATCAGCATGCCGGCGGCGACCAACCACTTGGCCTGCACCCGGCCGATGAGCTTGGCTGAAACCGGCATCAGCGCCATGATGACGAAGCCGCTGGGCGACAGCACCATGCCGGCCAGCGTGGCATCGTAACCGAAGACGGATTGCAGCATGAGGGGCAGCAGGGTGCTGCCCCCGTAAAGCGCAAAGCCGGTGAGGAAGATGAGCACGCAGGAGGTGGCGAAGCCGCGGTCTTTCAGCAGGCGCAGGTCGACCATCGGGTTTTCCTGTTTCAGCAGCCACCAGACGGCGGCGCCGATGCAGCCGACGGTGAGGACGAACATGGTGACGATGAAATGGCTCTGCAGCCAGTCATCCTGCTGGCCTTTATCGAGCAGGATCTGCAGCGCGCCGAGGCCGATGGCGATGAGGCCGAGGCCGAGAAAATCGATGCGGCCGCGCTGGCGTTCGGCATGGGGCGGATCGACCACCATGCGGTTCACCAGGAAGAAGGCGAGTATGCCAACAGGCACGTTGATATAGAACACCCAGCGCCAGCTCATGTTATCGGTGATCAGCCCGCCGAGGGTGGGGCCGAGGATGGGTGCCGCGATCATGGTGATGCCGGTGATGGCGAACACCTGGCCGCGTTTGCTGGGCGGGAAGGAATCGAGGATGATGGCCTGCTGGGTGGGCTGCAAGCCGCCCCCCGCGGCGCCCTGGATGAGGCGGAAGATGATGAGCATCGGCAGCGAATCAGCCGCGCCGCAGGCGAAGGAAGCCGCGGTGAAGCCGGCGATGCAGGTGAGGAAGAAGCGCTTGCGCCCCATCACATCCGACAGCCAGCCGGAGAGGGGGAGGATGATGCCGTTGGCGACGAGGTAAGAGGTGAGCACCCAGGTGGATTCATCGGTGCTGGCCGCCAGCGAACCGCCGATATGGCGGATGGAGACGTTGGTAATGGTGGTGTCGAGCACCTCCATGAAGGTAGCAATGCTGACTGCCAGCGCGACCAGCCAGGGGTTGGTTTTCGCGCCTTCCTGTAATTTAGCCAGCATGAATTATTGCTCCTGAAGGGGTGCTCGCCACCCCTTCGCTTCGCTGACCCCTGCCGCTTCGCGGCTCGCCAGTCGGCTCGCTGATAAACCCATTCCTGTATGGAATGTGCGTCGCATGGTTACTTCGTATGGATGGTTGGGATGACCGACATGCCGGGGGCCAGCACCACATTGGTGGGGATGTCGTTCAGCAGGATTTTCACCGGTATGCGCTGGACGATTTTGACGAAATTGCCGGTAGCGTTCTGCGCCGGGAACAGCGAGAAGCGCGCGCCGGTGCCGCGCTGGATGCTGTCGACCGTGCCATGCAGGGTGAGGTCGGGATAGGCATCGATGGTGATGTCGACCTTCTGACCGGCCTGCACGTGGGTGAGCTGGGTTTCCTTGTAATTGGCGGTCACCCAGCGGTCGGGCGTGACGAGATAGAAGAGGGTGGTGCCGGGCTGGACATACATGCCTTCCTCGACACCGCGTTCGGTGACGATGCCGTCGGAGGGGCTGAGCATCTGCGTGTCGGTGAGGTCTTTGTCGGCCTGGGCCAACTGGGCCTTGGCGAGGGCTTCATTGGCGAGGGCGGTAGCGGCCTGGGCGGTAGCGTCGTCGAGGTCCTTGCGGCTGCGGGCGAGGTTGTTCATGTCCTGCATCCGCTTGAGGTTGATGTTGGCGTTGGTGAGGTTGGCCTCGGCCGCGGCGAGCGACGCGGCGGCATGGTCATGCGCGATCTGATAGTCGCGCGGGTCGATGGTGATGAGGCTGTCGCCGGCCTTCACCGGGTGGTTCTCGAGGATGTTGACGGCGGTGACGTAGCCCGAGACTTTCGGGATCATCGGGATGGCGTGGGCCTCGATGGTGGCGTCATCGGTCTCTTCCTGGTTGCGATGGGCAAACCAGTAGACGGCGCCGCCGATGGCGACCAGCAGCAAGGCAATGAGCAGCAGGCGTTTCTTCATAAGAGCTTATAGGAATGGAACCGCCCAAATTAAAAGTGAATTATAAGTAAGGCTTTTTTGTATGTATAACAGGCAGGTTTTAAGCGGCTTTTTTGAGGAGCGATTCGGTGTAGGTCGCTTCGGTTTTGCCGCGGACTTCCTCGGCGGTGATGCCATCGGCCAGCTCAATGAGGTGCATGGCGCCATCGCGGATTTCAAAAACAGCCAGTTCGGTGATGATGAGGTCGACCACCGCGACGCCCGTCAGCGGCAGGCTGCACTGGTGCACCAGCTTGGGCGTGCCGTCCTTGGCGTTATGTTCCATGACGACCACGATGCGCTTCACGCCGGCGACCAGATCCATCGCGCCGCCCATGCCTTTGACCATTTTGCCGGGCACCATCCAGTTCGCCAGGTCGCCGGTTTCGCTGACCTGCAGGGCGCCGAGCACGCTGAGGTCGATATGGCCGCCGCGGATCATGCCGAAGGAATCGGCGCTGCTGAAATAGACGCTTTCGGGCAGTTCGGAGATGGTCTGTTTGCCGGCGTTGATGAGGTCGGCATCCTCCGTGCCTTCAATGGGGAAGGGGCCCATGCCCAGCATGCCGTTTTCGGATTGCAGGGTGACCGTCATGTCGGCGGGGATGTGGTTGGCCACCAGCGTGGGGATGCCGATGCCAAGGTTCACATAGAAGCCGTTGCGCAGTTCTTTCGCGGCGCGCGCTGCCATTTGGTCACGATCCCAGGCCATGGTGTCCTCGCTAGTATTTCGGTTGGTTGAACATGGCTTTGTCGGAGCGCATGGTGCCTGCATTGTCGCCATGCACGAGGGGTGCGGGGGCGGGAGCGTTATCAATCGTATTGTTGCTCATGGTATTGGCGACATTGTTGGTCATGGCCGGTTGCAGGCCGGCAGCCTGGATGGAGTTAGGGGGTGTGGTGATTTGTGCCATGGCGGCAGTCACCGAAAACCCGGCAAACAGGAGGGTTGGGAGGAGTTTACGCATATCAGGCCGCCTTTCGAGTGGTGCGTTGTTCGATACGCTTTTCAAAATGTTCGCCCCTAAAGATGCGCTGGACGAAGATGCCGGGGGTGTGGATGTCGTTGGAGTCGAGCGCGCCTACCTCTACCAGTTCCTCGACCTCGGCGATAGTGACTTTGCCGGCGGTGGCCATCATGGGATTGAAATTGCGGGCGGTTTTGCGGTAAACGAGGTTGCCGTCCTTATCGCCTTTCCAGGCTTTGATGATGCTGATATCGGCGGTGAGGCCGGTCTCCATCACATATTTCTCGCCATTGAATTCGCGGATTTCCTTGCCGTCAGCCACAATCGTGCCGACACCGGTTTTGGTATAGAAGGCCGGAATGCCGGCGCCGCCGGCGCGGATGCGCTCGGCCAGCGTGCCCTGCGGGTTGAATTCGATTTCCAGTTCGCCGGCGAGATATTGCTTCTCGAAGGTCTTGTTTTCACCGACGTATGACGAGACCATCTTCTTGATCTGATAGTCTTTCAGCAGGAGGCCAAGGCCGAAATCATCGACCCCGCAATTGTTGCTGATGATGGTCAAGCCCTTGATTCCTGCGTCTTTGATAGCGCTGATGCTGTGCTCGGGAATGCCGCATAGGCCGAAGCCGCCGGCCATGATGGTGAGGTCGTTGCGCAGAAGCCCCTCGAGGGCGGCCTTGGCGTTGGGGTAAATTTTGCTCATGCGACGCTCCTTAGAATAGCAACGGTTTTACAACTTGCACGGCGCGGGTCAAGACGCTAGCACTATGCATAGGGTTGTATCGGGCCGCGCGATGTGTTAATAAACATTAACCACGTCACGGTACTGATGGAGTACCCAATAAAATGTTACAGGGAACGACAACGGCAAGGAATGCGATGAATATCAGCCGCGCCGATATTGAATTATTGGTCCGTGAGCCCTCGGCCGCGATGCGTGCGCGCATCACCGAGAAGATCACGACCGGCTATAATTCAGGCCAGTTCTCCGAATCCGAAACCCGCCTGGCCAACGAAATTTTCCGCCTGCTGCTGCGCGACACTGAAACCCGCGTGCGCGGCATGATGGCCGAGCAGCTGAAAGCCAACCTGCAGGTGCCGCACGATGTTGTGTGGGCTCTCGCCAACGATGTGGCCGATGTGGCGACGCCCATTCTCACCTATTCCTATGTGCTGAGCGAGGAAGACCTCATCGCCATTCTCAGCGCCACGCGCGAGCATGCCAAGCTGATGGCGATTGCCAGCCGCGAATCGATTTCCAAGGAACTGGCACATGCGCTGATCGAAACGCGCGACCCGAAAGTGGCGCGCACGGTGATCGCCAACCCCAGCGCTACCCTGGCCGAGACGACGCTCGAGCTGGTAATCGACGAATTCGACCGCGACAATAACGTGCTGGGCGAACTGGTCTATCGCGGCGGCCTGCCTTACAGTTTCGCCGAGAAATTGTTCAGTGTCGTCTCCGATACACTGAAGAAACAGTTGACCAAGAAATATCGCCTCGGCCGTGCCCTGGCCGACGATGCCGCCAATAACGCGCGCGAAACCGCGACGCTGCAATTCCTCAGCCCCTGGATGAGCCAGCAGGAGATCAACGGGTTGATCGATCAGATGCACAAGAACAAGCGGCTGACGGATTCGGTGATTATCCGCTCGCTCTGCATCGGCGACCTGCGGTTTTTCGAGGCGGCCATTGCCAAGCGCGTCGGCATTCCGGCCAGCAATGCGCGCATCCTGATTCTCGACCCCGGCCCGCTGGGCTTCAAGGCGTTGTATGAAAGCTGCGGCCTGCCGGCATCGCTGTATCATGCAGTGCATACCATGCTGCGCATCGCCCATGAAGAGACGGAATATGGCAGCTATCGCACCAATGATTTCGGCCTGGTGATGGCCCATAAAATCCGCTTCCACGGCTACGACAAGAGCGTCGAGAATATGGATGCGCTGCTGGGCATGATCGGTGCGGCCGCGGACACACCGACACTTCATTAAGGCGTAAACGCCGGCCAGGGCGGAATTAACTGGTAAAACAGCCCTTTTTTTGCCATCAATCGATGCATGCAGGAAACCGCATCGCAACCCGTTGAACCTACCGTGCAGGGCCCCGTCATCCTGACGCCGGGTGATGTCGAACGGCTGTTGACCGACCCCTCGGAAGATTCACGCCTGCAGGTGATCGAAAAAGTTTCCAAGCATTATAACAGCCATGCCTTCGCGCCGCGCGAACATGAGATCGCCGAACAGATCTTCCGCCTGATGATGAAGGATGTGGCCGTGCGCGTGCGCGAAACGCTGTCGCAGCGGATCAAGGAGAACGACACCATCCCGCGCGATATCGTGCTGCACCTGGCGCATGATGTGGAATCGGTAGCGCTGCCGGTGCTGACGGATTCGAAAGTGTTTTCGGATGCCGACCTGGTCAGCATTGTCGAGGCCAGCCGCGATATTTCCAAGCTGATGGCGATCAGCAAGCGCGACCAGGTGTCGAGCCGGGTGAGCGACGCGCTGGTGGAGACGCGCTATCCGCAGGTGGTCTCCAGCCTGCTGATGAATGACAGTGCCACCATCGACACGCGGGCGCTCGAACGCATCCTCGACGATTTCCGCGCCGAGCCATCGGTGATCTATGCGATGGTGGAGCGCAAGTCGCTGCCGATGAACATCGTCGAACGCATGGTGAGCGAGACGAGCAGCGCCATCGCCGAACACCTGAAAACAAAATACCAGCTGAGCAAAGAGCAGCTGCACCGCGAGGCCGGCGGCGCGCGTGACGATGTGCTGCTGCAGCTGCTGGTGCGCCCCATCAGCGATGCGGAGATGGAAAAACTGGTGGCGCAGATGGCCGCCGAAGGCCGCCTTACCGTTTCACTGGCAATGACGGCGCTGTGTCGCGGGCAGCTGGATTTCTACAGCGCCGCCATGTCGCGTTTCGCCGGCATCGGCCTGGCTAATGGCCGCCGGCTGATCAGCGATAAGGGCGAACTGGGTTTCAAAGGCATCTATGCCAAATGCGAAATGCCCGACACGATGTACCCCGCCGTGCGTCTGTTGCTGCGTGCCGCGCAGGAACTGGAGGGCAACGAAGCCCTGCCCGGTTCGATGCTCTATGCCAACCGGCTGGTCGAGCGCCTGCTGGCTCTGGCGGGGCCCGAGCCGGTTGAGTATTTGCCTTATTTCATCGCATTGATCCGCCAGAATATCGCGCGGCATTAGTGGTTGGTGGCGCGCGAAGATGCGCGCCTGAAAGGGGGCTGCCCCTTTGCCTGCTTCGCTTCCAAACCCCTGCCGCGAGCTGGAGCGCAGCGAACGAGGGGAACGGTAGCGCCGAGGGGCGCTCCCAACGTGCCGACAGGCACCACTAAAAATTTGCACCATAAAAACGACCTGCTAAGGTCGCAGCATGAGCACCACATTAGAACGCATTGCCATCATGGCCGACGATACGCCGAAAGCCCAGACGGCGTTGAAGGAACTGTCGGCGAAATATGATTTTCTGAATATCGCCGGCAAACGCAGCAAGCCGGATGCGATGGTAGTGCTGGGCGGCGATGGGTTCATGCTGCAGGTGCTGCATAAATATATGCATCGCGGCATCCCGGTGTACGGGATGAATTGCGGCTCGGTCGGGTTTCTGATGAACACCTATAACCCCACCAACCTCATCGAGCGGATGAACGATGCGCGCCGCGCCCAGCTGCATCCGCTGATCATGTATACGCGCACGGTGGATGGGAAAGAGCGGCAGGAGCTGGCCATCAACGAAGTGTCGCTGTTCCGCGAAAGCCGGCAGGCGGCGAAGCTGCGGGTGAGCATCGACCATGTGGTGCGCGTGCAGGAATTGAGCGCGGATGGGATTCTGGTTTCCACCCCGGCGGGTTCGACGGCGTATAACTTTTCAGCGGGCGGCCCCATCATCCCGCTCAACGGCAAATTGCTGGCGCTGACGCCCATCGCGCCGTTCCGGCCGCGGCGCTGGCGTGGGGCGCTGCTGAATCACCAGTCCTCCATCACCTTCGAGATTCTGGAGCCGGAAAAGCGGCCCGTCTCGGCGGTGGCCGATTTCACCGAGGTGCGCGACGTGGTGAGTGTCTCGGTGTTCGAGGACCGGACCATTGCGCTGACGCTGATGTTCGACCCCGAGCATAATCTCGAAGAGCGCATCACCAAGGAACAGTTTAGCTTTTAGGAAACCCATGAACCAGAAACAACAGACCACCCTCGCTATTTTCATGTTCATTCTCGTGCTGCTGGGCAACTCGGTGATCTTCTCGATCGTGCCGGCGCTGAGCAGTGCTGATCTGGCGCCCGTGCGCGCGACGTATGCAGCCGCGCTGGGCTTTACGCCGAGCAGCCAGGTGCTGAGCGCCTTCCAGATTCTGCTGTGCTACAGCGCTATCGCCACCTTGTGCATGGTGCCGTGGGCGATTGGTCAGGGGCGCAAGGGGCTGGCGACCACGCGCTTCAAGCATTACTCGCTGCGGGCGCTGCTGGAATATGCGGCTTACTCGATGACGCTGATTTCGCTGGGTTACCTCGGCACTAATTTCACCCTGCCGATGCATACGGCGCTGAATTTCATCACGCCGCTGCTGGCAACGTTGATTACCATTCTGGTGCTGAAGGAAAAGAGTGCGGCGCATACGTGGATCGCGCTGGCGGTGGGCTTCGTCGGTGTGCTGGTGATTACCCGGCCGGGGATGATTCCGGCCAGCCCGGGCGTGCTGTGGGTGCTGGGTGCGGCGCTGGGTTTTTCGTCGTGCGGGGTGGTGATCAAGCTGCTTTGCTCGACGGAGTCGCCCAAGCAAATCGCCTTCTACCTGCTGCTGATGACGACGGTGCTTTCCATCCCCATGGGCGTGCTGCACTGGCAGAACCCGACAGCGGAGAACTGGTTCTGGCTGGCGGTAATCGGCGTGCTGAGCTGGGCGGTGCAGATTCTCATCGGCAAGGCGATTTCGAAGGTGCCGTATATGGTGATCATCCCGCTGAACTTTGTGCAGCTGGTATTTTCCACCATCCTCTCCTACCTCGTTTACACGCGGATGATCGATGTGTGGACGCTGGCGGGCGCGGTGATTATTCTGGTCGGCGCGGTTTACAACACCTACCGCAACCGCGTACATGCTGAGCGCGAGGCTGCGCTTGCCAGTGCGATGTAGCCGATGGATATTCTTTTCCTGCACCCCAATATGCCGGGCCAGTACAAGCATCTGGCGCGGGCGTTGGGGGCTATGGGCAAGCATCGGATTTATTTCATCACCAAGCATAGGAGCGCCGAGATTCCCGGTGTGACGCGGGTGACCTATAGCCTGCCGCCCTTGCCCAAAGATGTGAAACCGCATCGCTACCTGGTGCCGGCGGAGCAGGCGATTCGGCAGGGCCAGCAGGTGTGGCGCGTGGCGCATCAGCTGAAGGTGCAGCATGGGTTTTCGCCACAGGTGGTGGTGTGTCACCCGGGCTGGGGCGATGCGCTGTTCATTAAGGACCTTTTTCCCAACGCGCGCGTGTTGGCCTTTTGCGAATTCTTCTATCGCTCGCGCGGGGCGGATGTGGATTTCGACCCGGCCGAGCCGACCGGCGACGATGACGCACCGCGCGTGCGGGTGAAGAATACGGTGAACCTGCTGAACCTCGAACTGATGGATTGGGGGCTGGCCCCCACCACTTGGCAATGGAGTTTACACCCGCCCGAAGCATACAGCAAAATGTCGATGCTGCATGATGGGATCGATGTGGAGCTTTGCCGGCCCGACCCCAACGCCACTATCACGCTGCCGGATGGTGCGGTGTTCAAAAAGGGCGATGAGGTGGTGACCTATATTGCGCGGAATTTCGAGCCTTACCGCGGCTTCCCGACCTTCATGAAGGCGGCGGAAATCCTCCTGCGCGAGCGGCCGAATGCGCATATCGTCGCAGTGGGGGCGGATGCGGTGAGTTATGGCAAGCGGGCGCCGGAAGGCACCACTTACCGCGAGCTGTTGGCGAAGGAAGTGTCGCTGCCGGCGGGGCGAATTCATTTCACCGGCACCTTGCCGTATGAGCAGCTGTTGAAAGTATTCCAGGTGTCGAAAGCGCATCTCTACCTCACCTACCCGTTCGTGCTGAGCTGGGGGATGATGGAAGCGATGGCCTGCGGCGTGGCGATGGTGGCCAGCAACACCAAGCCGGTGCTGGAAGTGATCGAGGATGGGCGCAACGGTGTGCTGGCGGACTTCTTTTCGCCGGAAGACGTGGCGGCGCGCCTCATCCAATTGCTGCAGGCGCCGGACGATAATGCTGCACTCCGCACGGCCGCGCGCGAAACGATTGTGCAGCGCTACGCGCTGAAGGATTTGCTGCCGCTGCATGTGCGGCTGGTGGAAGAAATTGCTGCGGCCCATGTGCCGCCGCCGGTGGATGCGCGCATCCGCGAATGGCAGCCGCTGGTTCCCGCAGCGATGTGGCACCCCCAACCGTGAGTGGGCCCTCCGCATAACTGCGGCCAGCCGCGAGCCTGAGCGAAGTGAACGGGAGGATTGGCGGTAGCCACCAAACTACTCCTGGTGGAAGGCGTGGCCGAAACTTTCGCGGATGGGACGGACCAGATAGGAAATCAGCGTTCTGGAGCCGGTGATGATGAGCGCCTCGGCGGGCATGCCGGGGACAAGCTTGACCTCGCCCAGCATGGCGATTTCGCTTTGCGGGATTTCGATGCGTGCAAGGTAATAGGAGGCGGCGGCAGGCGATGCGACTTCGCCTTTTTGCGGCGCCTGCTGCTGCATGTCATCGAAACGGTCGGCCGAGATGGTGGTGACGGTGCCTTGCAGTGGGCGGGTGGTGCGCTGATGCAGCGACATCAGCCGTACCTGGGCAGGCATGCCGGCATGGATGGATTCGATATCGAGCGGCGAGACATGCGCTTCGACGATCAGCTTGTCGTTGCTGGGCACGATGTTCATCAGCGTCTGACCGGGCTGGACGACGCCGCCGACCGTATGCACGGCAAGGCCGGTGACGGTGCCGGTGATGGGTGCGTCGATCTCGATGCGGCGGGCGACATCGCCGGCGGCGCGGCCCTGCTCGGTGAGGTCGGAGAGCTGGGTCTGTGTGGTTTTCAGGTCGCTGACAGCATTGTTCAGATAAGTGGTTTTCTGGTTGATGATGTTGATCTTTGCCTCGTTGATGCTTTGTTCGGCGCGGCTGGCCATGGCTTCCGCCTGGCCGCGCTGGCCGAGCAGATCGGCCTGACTGCGCTGCAGCGACAGCAGGCGGGGGCGCAACGCGTTGCCCTGGGCGAGCAGGCCCTGCACGGTAGTGATTTCATCGTCGAGCAGTTTGATCTGGGCATTGTCGGCGGCGACCTGCTCGCGATAGCCGTGCGCTTCGTCGCTGCTCTGGGCGATTTTCTGATTCAGCACGCCGATCTGGCCGGTCATCGCATCGTGGTGGGCGGTGAAGAGGCGGCGCTGGGTGTCCATGATGTCATGCAGCTGCGGGTAGCTGGATTCGGCCCCGGTCAGTTCGGGCGGGAAGGTGACGCTTTCCTTATTGTCGCGCTCGGCGATGAGGCGCGCTTCGGCGGCCCTGGCGGTGAAATACTGCGCCTGGATCATGTCGTTCTTGGCGTTAGCGCTGGTGTTGTCGAGGCGGATGAGGGGCTGGCCTTCGGTCACCGCGTCGCCCTCTTTCACCAGGATTTCCTTGATGATGCCACCTTCCAGATGCTGGATCTGCTTGCTGTTGGAATCGACCACCAGCTTGCCGGGGGCGACGGCGCCGGAGGCCAGCGGCACCAGCGAACCCCACAGGCCGAAGACGCCGAACAGCAGGAAGAACAAAGTGAGACCGAGCAGAATGGTCGGCCGCGCGCGCTGCTCAGGGGCCGAGAGCTGCGTGGGGTCATAAGGGATAATGCGGGTGGCCAGGCGGTCTATCACGTGCGTGGCGGTCTGTAACCGGCTGACGGTGCCGCGGCCATGCGGGCGCGTGGCGGGCGGGCGGGCGCCGGGGGGCACGGCGGGAAGGTTACGACGGCTCATGCGTTGCCCCCCGCATCCTGCAGTTTGCGGTTGCCGCCGGGGGTGAAGCGGTTCATCACCTCGTCGCGCGCGCCCATCACCTCGATGCTGCCGTTGCGCAGCATGAGTACCTTATCGACCATCGCCAGCACGCTGGGGCGGTGGGCGACGATGATCGTGGTCATGCCCGCCTGTTTCATGAATTGCATCGAGATCATCAGCGAGCGTTCGCCGTCGCCATCGAGGTTGCTGTTGGGCTCGTCGAGCACGATCAGACGCGGGCTGCCGTAAAGCGCGCGGGCGAGTCCGATGCGCTGGCGCTGGCCGGGCGAGAGCACGGTATTGCCAGCGTGGTACATGGTGTCGTAGCCCTTGGGCAGCTGAAGGATCATCTGGTGCACGCCGGCGCGCTGGGCGGCTTCGATGACGGCTTCGTCGGGTGCGTCTTTGCGCATGCGGGCGATGTTCTGTTTGATGGTGCCGTGGAACAGCTCGACGCTTTGCGGCAGATAGCCGATATGCTGGCCGGCATCCTCGCGCGGCCAGTGATAGAGGTCGGCGCCATCGAGGCGGACGGAGCCATGCTGCGGCATGTAGACGCCGACCATGGCTTTGGCGAGGGTGGATTTGCCAGCGGCCGACGGGCCGATGATGCCAAGGCTTTCGCCGGGCTGCAAGGTGAGCGAAACGCCGCGCAAGATGGGGCCGGATTTGCCGATGCTGATATAGAGGTTGTCGATCGCCAGCAGGCCGCGCGGGGTGGGCAGGGTGGTTTCGCTGCGTGGCTGGCCGACATGGGTGACCAGCAGGTGCAGGCGGCGATAGGCATCGCGCGCGGCGATGAAGCTCTTCCACATCTGAATGGTTCCCTCGAAGGGCGAAAGGGCACGGGCAGTGAGCAGCGAACTGGCGACAATGCCGCCCGAAGTGATTTCATTATGCATAGCCAGGTAAGCGCCGGTGCCGGTGATGCTCATCTGCAGCATCATGCGCAGGGCGCGGGTGCAGCCGGTGACGATGGCGCTGCGCTGCTGCGCGGTGTCCTGCAGGGCGAGGCCGCGGGCGGCATCCTCCTGCCACTGGGCGATGACATCGGTAGCCATGCCCATGGCCTGGATGGCTTCGCCGGCGCGGCCCAGCGCATCGGCCGCCTGGTTGGCTTCCACGGTGCGCTCACCGGCGCGCATCAGCGCCTTGCGGGTGGCATATTCATTGATGAGCGCCGCAGTGGTGAGCATGACGATGCCGCAGGCGGCGATGAAGCCCAGCAGCGGGTTGATCATGTAGATCACCAGCAGGAAAATGAGCGACCAGGGCACATCCATCAGCGTCGGCGCGGCGCTGGAGATGTAGCTTTTGATGGTCATCAGGTCGCGCTGGTGCTGGCCGGCCATGGCGGTGCCCGACTCCGCCGAGAAGATGATGGAAACGCGCAGCAGACGCGGCGCTACGGTGCGCTCCAGCCACTCCACCACCCGGGCGACAATGGCGGCGCGGATGGCGTAGAAGCAGCCGTAGAACAGGTAGCCGACGAAGACGATAGCGGTGAGCGCCATCAGCGTTTCCAGCGAACGGCTGGCGAACACACGGTCGAACACCTGCAGCGAATAGATCGGCATCAACAGCGACAGCAGGTTGATGGCGAAGGAAAACATGAAAGCGAAGCCCAGCGCCCGCTTCATGGCGACGAGGGCGCTGGCGATCAGCGAGGGAGCTTCGGCTGGTGCGGTGCTTGTCATGCGTCGGGGAATTATGCCTGAGGGGGCAGGCGGCGGCAAGCGGCGTGCGTGGCAGCGCTGCAGCCGGGCCATTCTGGCGGTAGGGTGCGGCTTTCGCGTCACGTATTGCATTGGGCGCAAGGCGGGGCTAGCGTGGCGGCAGCAAGGAGGTGCTTATGCGCTATATGATTGGGTTGATGGCGGCTCTGGCAGCGTTGCCGGCCATGGCGGCGCCGTGGAAAATCGATGCGGCGCGCTCGGCGCTTTCTTTCAGCGGCAAGCAGGGCGACCAGCCATTCAGCGGCCAGTTCACGCGCTTCACGCCGCTGGTGGAGTTCGACCCCGCCCAGCCGGAGCATGGCAACATCACCGTGCGGGTGGATGTGGCCAGCGTGAAGGTGGACGACAAGAACCAGCAGGATGCGCTTCCGACGGAAGACTGGTTTTTCACCAGGCAATATCCGACAGCGATTTTTACCTCGCAGCAGATCACGCGCCAGGGCGATGGGTATGATGTGGCGGGCAGCCTGAGCTTGCGTGGTGTCAGCAAACCGGTGACATTGCATTTCACGCTCGAGCAGGGGGCGGTGACGCATGCGCATGGCACGGCCCAGCTGAACCGGGCGGATTTCGGCATCGGCCAGGGGCAGTGGAAGGACGATAAGTGGATTGCCTATCCGGTGACGGTCAGCTTCGATATTTACGCGACGAAGGGTTGATTATTCAGTGCCGGTCAGGGCGGCTTTCGCATCGCTGCGGTGGGCGTGGTTCGACAGCACCGCCGAGCCGATGATGATGGCAGCACCCAGCCAGGTGTTGAGATGGCTGCCCTCGTTAAACAGCAGCCAGGCCAGGATAGCGGTGTAGATCAGCCGTGTGAAATCGAACGGCATGAGGCTGACGACGGGGGCGAGGCTGTAGGCCTTGGCCATCGAGAAATGCATGAGGATAGAGCAGCAGGCGATCATCAGCAGCGTGGCCCAGCCGGCGGCACTGGGCATCTGCCAGTGCGTCAGGCCGATAGGCGCGGCCCAGAGCAGCATGACGATGTTCATATAGACCACGATGCGCATCGGCGGCTCGGTGCGGGTGAGGGTTTTGACCAGCATGCCGGTGATGGCCCAGCTGGTGGTGGCGAACATGACGAGCAGCGAGTTCCAGTCGAATTGCTGCGGGTCGGGCCGGATGATGATGAGCGCGCCGGCGAAGCCGATGAGCAGGGCCGCCCAGCGTTTGGGGTTCGCTTTTTCCTTCAGGAATAAAACAGCGAACAGCGTGGCGAAAAGCGGCGAGGTGAAGCTGAGTGCGGTAGCATGCGCCAGCGGCATGATGGTGAGGCAATAAGTCCAGGTGATCATGCCCACCGCGCCGATGCTGCCGCGCATCAAATGGCCGCGCAGGCGTTGGGTGTGCAGCAGCTTGAACCGATGCCGGGCGGCGATGGGGAACAGCAATGCAAGGGTGACGGCGTTGCGCAGCATCACGATCAGCACCGGGTTCATGGCTTCGTGATCGAGCAGGCGCACGCCGACGCTCATCAGCGAAAAACCGAAGCAGGAAAGCAGCATATAGCCCACGGCGCGCAGGTAGCTGTGGGCGGCGAAATGGCGGTGCAGTATGGTAAAAGGATTGGAGTGCATAAGGCTTCCGGCTATAGTGGCGCCATGGCTACGCCAGCACAGCGCAATCCGCAAGTACAAGGTCACGGGCTGCTCGCCGCTTACGGCGCGGCGCGGGCGCAGGCCTGCGAGCGGTTTCTGGCGCATGGGCGCATTGAAACCCTGTGGCGGGCGCTGACGGATGCGACCGATGCGCTGCTGAAATCGGTGACGCCGCCGGGAGTGACGTTGCTGGCGGTGGGCGGTTATGGGCGGCGCGAACTGTTTCCTTATTCCGATGTCGATGTGCTGCTGTTAGCCGAGCGGGAGGAAGATGCGCAGGCGATTGTCGACCTGCTGCAGCAATTATGGGACATGCAGATTCCGGTCAGCCATGCGGTGCGCAGCATCGCGGGGTCGGTGAAAGCGGCGCAGGACGACCATACCATCGCCGCCAGCCTGATGGATGCGCGGCTGGTGAGCGGCGACCGTAAAGAATATCTGGCACTGAAAAAAGCCATCCAACGTGAAGTGATGGGGTTCGAACCGCGCCAGTTCGCTGAGGATAAATTGAGCGAGCGCGATGCCCGCCATGCCAAGTGGGGTGACTCGCGCTTCCTGCTCGAGCCGAATGTGAAAGAGGGCAAGGGCGGTCTGCGCGACCTGCAGACGCTGACCTGGCTGGCGCGCTATTGCTACGGGTTGAAGCAGGCGCAGGCGCTGGTGCGCGACGATCTGCTGCGCAGCGACGAGTGGAGAAATTACACGGAGGCCTATCGTTTCTTTTCCACCGTGCGGGCCTATATGCACCTGTTGCGGGCACGGGCGGAGGAGCGGTTGAGCTTCGACCTGCAGACGGAGATTGCCGGGCGCATGGGCTTCCTCGGCACCAGCGCGCAGGCGCGGGCCGAGCAGTTCATGGCGCGCTACTTCGATTTCACCCGCCAAGTAGGCAACCTGACGCGGATTTTCTGCGCCATCCTGGAGGAGGAAAACCTGCGTGTACCGCAGGCGCCCTTCGCGCGCGATGTCACGCACCTGCTGCCGCCGCACCTGGTACTCACCAACGGGCGGCTGAATTTCGCACCGAAAGTGAAGCTGGAAAAAGCACCACACCAGCTGCTCGACCTGTTCGCGGTGGCGCAGCAATTGCAGCTCGACATCCACCCGCGCGCGCAGCTGCTGATGGGGCGGGTGCTGCCCAAAATTGCCCACCGTTTGCCGCTCGACAAGGAGGCCAACCGCCTGTTCCGCGAGATGCTGCTATCACGCCAGCAGCCGGAGCTGACGCTGCGGCGGATGAACGAGATGGGCGTGCTGGCAGCTATCCTGCCGGAATTCGGCGGCATCACCGGCCAGATGCAGTATGACGGCTACCATACCTATACGGTGGATGAACATACGCTGGTGGCGGTGGGAAATTTATTCTCCGTCGAGACCGGCGAATGGGCGGAGGAGATGCCGCTGGCCACCTCGCTGGCGCGCGATGTGGGCGACAGGGCGCCGCTTTATCTGGGCATGCTGTGCCATGATATCGCCAAGGGGATGGGCGGGGGGCATGCCGCCAAAGGCGAAGCGCTGGTGCTGAAAATCGCCGAACGTATGGGCTTCACCGCGGCGCAGGGCGAGCTGGCGGCCTGGCTGGTGAGCCACCATCTGCTGCTCAGCGAAACCGCATTCAAGCGCGACCTGGAAGATGCCCAGGCGATTGGCGATTTCGTGGCCGAGGTGCAATCGCCCGAGCGGCTGCGCCTGCTGCTGCTGGTGACGGTGGCGGATATCAAAGCGGTGGGGCCGGGCATCTGGAACGGCTGGAAAGGCTCGCTGATGCGCGAGCTGTATTACCGTGCCGCCAGCGCCATGGGGGTAGAGGCGCAGCGGGTGCCGGTGGCATCGGCCGCCGAAGAGGCGCTCGCGGTGGCGCAATGGGAGGAGACCGGCATCGGCCTGCAGGTGCGGCATGATGCCTTCCGCGCGGTGACGGAGGTGACGTGTTGCCTCAGCTATCAACCGCATCTGTTCCGCCTGCTGGCGGGGGTGATGGCCTGGATGGGGGCCAGCATCGTTTCGGCGCGGGTGCGGGTGCGGGCGGATGGGGCGGCCATCGCCCAGCTGGGCTTGCAGGATGCGCATGCGCAAAGCTTCGCCGAGGAAAAACGCCTGCAGCAATTGCCGGCGCTGGTGGCGCAGGCGCTGGCCGGCGAGCTGGATTTCGCCGCCGAGCTGCCGCGCCGCCGCCGGGTGAGCAAGGCACGCAAGGTAGCGGTGGAGCCGGGGGTGTTCATCGATAATAAGGTGAGCGCCCAGGCGACGGTGATCGAGGTGAACGGGCGCGACAGGCTGGGCCTGCTTTATGATATTCTCGGCGCGCTGGAAGCGTGTCAGCTTCAGGTGATGACGGCGCATATCGCCACCTATGGATTGCGCGCGGTGGATGTGTTTTATGTGAAAGACGCGTATGGTATCAAGCTCGACCACCCGGCCAAGCTGGCGCAGGTGCAAAAGACATTGATGGAGGCGATTTCGGCGCATGGCTAACCGGCCCGCATGGTTGAAAGAAACATCGCTGCAGCAGCTGTTCGCGGCGACGCAGGCGATGGGCGGCGAGGCGCGCGCCGTGGGCGGCGCCGTGCGCGATTTCCTGCTGGGGCGTGACGGCGGCGATGTGGATGTGGCCTCCAGCCTGCCGCCGGAAGCGACGATGGCGATCGCCCAGGCCGAGGGGTGGAAGGCCATCCCCACCGGCCTCGCCCATGGCACGGTAACGCTGGTGCTGCCCGAGCGGGTGGTGGAGATAACGACGCTGCGCCGCGATGTAGAGACGGATGGCCGCCATGCGCTGGTGGAATATACATCCGATTTCGCCGAGGACGCGGCGCGGCGCGATTTCACCATTAACGCGCTTTATATGGATGCCGCCGGCGGCATCCATGATTACACCGACGGCCAGAAAGATTTAAAGACACAACGTGTCCGTTTCATTGGCGATGCGGGGACGCGGATTGCGGAGGATGCGTTGCGCATCCTGCGTTTCTTCCGCTTCATGGCGACGCATGGCAAGCCACCGGCGGATGCAGATGCGTTGGCGGCCTGCGCCGCGGCGCGCGAGCAGATCGCCAATCTTTCGGGCGAGCGCATTGCGGCGGAGATGCGGAAGTTATTATGCGCCCCCAACCCCGCCTATGCGCTGGCGCAGATGGCGGAGGCGGGCATACCTGCAATGATCACGGAGTCGCCCTGGGTGCCGGTGCAGGTGGAAATATTGCTGCAGCTGGAAACGCTATATCACCTGGCGGTGAACCCCTGGGTGCGGCTGCTGGCGATGATCGAACCGGGCATGCGCAGCGAGACCGCTTACTGGGTGAGCGAGCGCTGGAAACTGAGCCGCGCCGAGCAGCAGATGCTACAGGCGCTGGCGCAGCATGCAACGCGGGTCGACCCGGCGCGGGTGAAGGAATGGCTGCGAAGCGAACCGCGCGGACAGGTGCTGGGCCGCATTGCCCTGGCCGCGCTGAACAGTGACGATGCCGTCGCCACCGACGCGCTGATGCTGCTGGCGCAGGATTGGGAGGTGCCCGGCTTCCCCGTTACCGCGAAAGACCTGCTGACGCGCGGGTATGAGCAGGGGCGCGCACTGGGCGAGGCGCTGGCGGCGCTGGAGAAGCGATGGGTGGAAAGCGACTATCAATTGACACGCGAGCAGTTACTCGCTTAGGAGACTCTATGCGTATTCGCCTGATCTGCCTGCTGATGCTGATGCCCTTCGCCGTCCAGGCGCAGATGGTGGATGCATCGATGCTGCAGGATTATATCGGCCTCAGCAAAGTGCTTAAGTCGCGCGGTATCGATCCGGTGCATGTAAACTGGGGTCCCATCGAACAGGCGTGCCTCGGCATTAAATCCGAAACGAACCAGGTGCCGTATAATGAATGCCGCCTGCGCATGGCGCTGGATGCCGGGCAGTATGACGGCGATGTGCGCGGCTGCCGCGCCCAGGGACTGGCGGCCTATCCGGATGCGCTGCGTACGGCGCATGCTTCGACGGTGATTACCAATGCGCAGGGTGTGGCATCGCCGCTGCTGGTCACCGTGCCGATGAGTGTGGATGAAATCAATGCCGGCCGTGAGGCGCAGTTCGATAACTGCATGCGCGCGCGTGGCTGGAACGCACCCGATAACTGGGAAATGGGCCGCAGCGGCGAATAATTATTCCTCGGCGCCTTCTTCGTTCTTGTAGTTCTGGCCTTCGGGGTTTTCCTCGAGGGCGTAACCGGCCGAACGTACGGTGCGGATGAGGTCGGGCTGCTTGCTATCGTAATTGAGGGCTTTGCGCAGGCGGCGGATATGCACGTCGACGGTGCGCAGTTCGACATAGATGTCGTGGCCCCAGACGGAATCAAGCAGCTGCTCGCGCGAGAAGACGCGGCCGGGATGTTCCATCAGGTAGCGCAACAGGCCGAACTCGGTGGGCGAGAGATGCACGTCTTTGCCGTCGCGCGTTACTTTGTGCGAGGTGAGGTCCATGATGATGCCGGAGAATTCCAGCGTCTTTTCCGACAGGCTGGGGCGGATGCGGCGGAACACCGCCTTGATGCGCGAGATCAGCTCAGCCGGCGAGAAGGGTTTCACCATGTAATCGTCGGCGCCGGAATCGAGGCCGCGGATGCGGTCGCCCTCTTCGCCGCGGGCGGAGAGCATGATGATCGGCGTGTTTTTCAGGTCCTGGTTCCAGCGGATGTGTTTGCACACTTCCACACCCGTCATGCCCGGCAGCATCCAGTCGAGGACGATAATGTCGGGGCGGTGTTCTTTCACCAGCTGCACGGCCTCTTCGCCGTCGCCGGTGGAAATCACATTGAAGCCCTCTTTCTCGAGGTTGTAACGCAGCAGCGTTACGATGGCGACTTCATCCTCGACGATGAGGATCTTGGTGGGGTTATCTTTCGGCGCGGCCATAATTCTCTCCCTGCGGGGTGGGTTGCACTGGAATTTATTTCTTGTTCTTGCGCAACGGGTTTCGCCGGTTGCGGGCTGTTTATAGGCTTGAAAACGTGAAGGAATGGTTAAAGCGCCACAAATTAATCATTTGATTATACGAAAGGATTGGCAAGCCGCGCCGTTTCATGCTTAGAGGGCGCATGCGCAAGCCCCACCCATTGCCGCCCGCGGCCAAGCTGATTCTCGACTTCGCCCCGCTGGGCGCGTTCTTCGTCGCGTATAAGCTGGCTGGGGTGATGGCGGCTACGGCCATTCTCATTGCCGCCACGGCGTTGACATTGGGCTACCTCTACCTGCGTGAGGGCAAGCTGGCACCGGCGCCGCTGATCACCGGCGTGCTGGTGGCGCTGTTCGGCGGGCTGACGCTGGTGCTGAAGGACGAGCAGTTCATCAAGCTGAAGCCTACCTTCATCAACCTGATTTTCTCGCTTGGCCTGCTGGTGGGGGCTTATGGCTTCAAGCGCGGCCTGCTGAAGCCGGTGCTCGGCATGGCGCTTGAATTGAAGGAAGAGGGCTGGCTGCTGCTTTCCAAGCGCTGGGGATTTTTCTTTTTGTTCCTGGCCGGGCTGAATGAGTTCATCTGGCGGAATTTCCCGACGGAATTCTGGGTGAACTTCAAAGTGTTCGGCATGTTCACGCTGACGATTGCGTTCGCGATGAGCCAGTTTCGGCTTATCAGCCGGTATGCTTTATAATTCCGCGTTACGCATGGAAGGGGCTTGCCTCTTCGCTTCGCTGACCCCGCCGCAAGCGGCTCGCGCTGACGCGCTACGCATGCCCGGCCTTCAACGGTTTATCTAGCCCAATGCCCGCCAGCCGATGTCCTTGCGGCAGAAACCTTCGGGCCAGTCGATTTCGCGGATGGCGCTGTAGGCGGCGTCGCGCGCTTTGCCAAGCGACTGCTCGGTGGCGACGATGTTGAGGACGCGACCGCCATTGGCGACGATCTCGCCATCCTGTTCGGCGGTGCCGGCGTGGAGGATGGTGGCGAGCCTGGCCGCCGCATCCAGCTTGCGGATGGGCGTGCCTTTAGCGTAGGCGCCGGGATAACCCCTGGCCGCCATCACCACGCAGATGGCGGATTCATTCTTATGGAAGCGCAGGTGCTTCTTGTCGAGCGCGCCGATGGCGCAGCTATGCAGCAGCAAGGCCAAGTCGCCGTTGAAGCGGGCCAGCATCACCTGGGTTTCCGGATCGCCGAAGCGGGCATTATATTCGATGAGCTTCGGGCCGTCCTTCGTCAGCATGATGCCGGCGAAGAGCACGCCGATATAGGGAATGCCTTCGCTCAGCAGGCCATTCACCGTGGGTTCGATCATCTCGCGCATCAGGCGGGCATGCATGTCGCCTGCCATGATGGGGGCAGGTGAATAGGTGCCCATGCCGCCGGTGTTAGGGCCGGTGTCGCCATCGCCGACGCGTTTGTGGTCTTGCGCACTGGCGAAGGCGATGGCGCGCTCGCCGTCGCACAGGGCGAAGAAGCTGGCCTCCTCGCCTTCCAGGAATTCCTCCAGCACTACGCGGTGGCCGGCCTCGCCGAAAGCGCCGGCGAAGCAGTCGTCGACTGCTTTTTCGGCTTCTTCTTTCGTCATTGCTACCGTCACGCCTTTGCCGGCGGCAAGGCCATCGGCCTTGACCACGATGGGGGTGCCATGCTGCGCGATGTAGGCGAGGGCGGCTGTCTTATCGGTGAAGGTGGCGTAGCGCGCGGTGGGGATGTGGTATTTGTCGCAGAGCTTCTTGGTGAAATCCTTCGAGGCTTCGAGCTGGGCGCCCTTGGCCGAAGGACCGAAAGCAGGAATGCCGGCGGCGCGCAACGCATCGGCCAATCCATCGACCAGCGGCTGCTCCGGGCCGATGACGACCAGGCCCACTGCGTGGGTTTTGCAGTAATCGACCATGGCGTTGTTGCTGCTGAGGGCGATGCAGGGCACCTCCTGCGCGATGCCGGCATTACCGGGGCTGCAAAGCACTTCCGGCGCGGAGGGGCTGCGCTTCAGCGTCTTTACCAGGGCGTGCTCGCGGCCGCCCGAACCTATGACTAGAATTTTCATGGCAACCTCTATAACCTCATCCGCGATGAGTTTCCAGCATAACACGCCCGAATATTCCGTCAGCGAGCTCGCCGGCCAGGTGAAGCGCATGGTGGAGGATACGTTCGGCTATGTGCGTGTGCGCGGCGAGATATCGAAAGCCAGCGTGAATGCGGGTTCGGGCCATTGCTACATCACCATGAAGGACGATAAGGCGGTGTTGGAGGCGGTGTGCTGGAAAGGCACCATGAGCAAGCTGAAGCACCGGCCCGAGGCGGGGATGGAGGTGATTGTCACCGGTAAGATGACGACTTATCCCGGCGCCTCGAAATATCAGCTGGTGATCGAGGCGATGGAGCCGGCGGGCGTCGGCGCGCTGATGGCGATGCTGGAGGAGCGGAAGAAAATGCTGGCGGCCGAAGGGCTGTTTTCGCCCGAGCGCAAAAAGCCGATTCCGTTTTTGCCGGAGGTAATTGGGATTGTGACCTCGCCCACCGGCGCAGTAATCCGCGATATTTTGCATCGGCTGGCCGACCGGTTTCCGCGCCGTGTGCTGCTGTGGCCGGTGGCAGTGCAGGGGCAGGGTGCGGCCGAGCAAATAGCAGCGGCTATCACCGGGTTTAATGCGATGGCGCAGAAGCCGGATGTGCTGATTGTGGCGCGGGGCGGTGGATCAATTGAAGATCTGTGGGCGTTTAACGAGGAGCTCGTGGTGCGGGCAGTGGCGGCATCGGTGATTCCGGTGATTTCGGCGGTGGGGCATGAGACGGACACCACGCTGATCGATTATGCCGCCGACCTGCGCGCGCCGACGCCGACGGGTGCGGCCGAAATGGCGGTGCCGGTGCGCGACGAGTTGCGTTCGTTTATTGAGACGCTGGGGACGCGCAAGACGGGTACGATGCGCAGCTTCCTGGTCCGCCAGCGTGAGCGGGTGGAGGGGCTGGCACGCGGCCTGCCGCGGCCGCAGCAGCTGGTGGCAGGGATGGAGCAATCGCTCGATAACCTCAGTGAGCGGCTGACGCTGGCGCTGCCGCGTCACCTGCAGCAAAAGCACGAGCGGTTGAGCGCGTTGCGCTTATCGGCGCACCTGGCGTTGCGACCGGTGGAGCGGGCCGAGGCGCGGCTGGCACAGCTGGGCGCGATGCTGGAATCGCTGAATGTGCTGGCGGTGCTGAAACGTGGCTACGCGTTGGTGAAAACGGCCGATGGCACGGTGGTGCCAAGCGCGGCGACGCTGGCCGACGGCATGGCGATCCGCCTGCAGTTCCACGATGGCGAGAAGCGCGCGGTGGCGGGCGGCAAGCCTGCGGCGAAAAAGAAGGAAAGCAGTGCGAAACAGGCGAGTCTGTTCGACAGCTAGTGCTGCACTGTCCCTAAGCGAAAAAGGTGCAGCATGCCCTTCGCCACTTTATAGGTAAGCCAGAGCGAGAAGAGCAGGCCAAACAGCGGCAGGGCGACGACCGGCAACGTATAATGCACGAAGCTGACGGCGCTCTGATGGGCGAGCCAATAGCTGGTCAGCTGGGTGTAGACATCGATGATATAGAACACGTCGAGCCAATGAGTGAGCAGGGCCTGCGCGGCGGCGGCATTCGAGAGGTAGACGATATAGCAGGCGCCGAGCAAAAAGCCGTAAAGCGGCACGAGCAGCACCACCGTCATGAGAAACGGGGTGAGAATGGCGAGCAGGAACATCAGAAATGGCGGCATGCGTTTTATATGGGCGCGGGCAGGCGGGTTTGCAACCAGTTTTGCAGGGAAGCAGGGTCGTCGAAGGTCAGGGCGGCCTCCAGCACGCGGATCTGCGGGCGCATGGCGGCCGGGAACTTCACGGCATCCTTGGCGGTGGCGATGGGCATGGCGCCCTGTCGCTGCGCTTCGGTACAGATTTGCTGCAGCTCGCTTTCGGTGAAGGCATGGTGGTCGGCGAAGTCGCGGGTGGCGACGATATCAGCGCCGAGGCTGCTGAGCAGGTCATAGAATTTTTGCGGATGGGCGAGACCGGCGAAGGCGAAGAGTTTCGCGCCGCGTAACCAGCTGCTGTCGCCCTGCGGCTGCAGGTGGGCAGTGAAAGTGGGTTTGTTGAAGGTCAATTGGTGGCGGTTATCGCCGATGATGAGCACGGCATCGCTGCGTTTCAGGGCCTGCGCCACGGGCTCGCGCAACGGCCCGGCGGGGATGAGACGACCGTTGCCGAAGCCGTAGCCGCCGTCGATCACCAGCAGCGAGATGTCTTTTTTCAGCGCGTGATGTTGCAGGGCGTCGTCGGCGATCGCCAGGCTGGCGCCTTCGGCCCTGGCGGCGGCGATGGAAGTAATTCTGTCCGCGCCAACCCAGGTGGGGGCGGTGGCGGCGAGCAGCAAGGCTTCATCGCCCACCAGCTTCCAGTCGCTCGTGGGCGCTGCCCGCCGGGTGGCGCCTTTGCTGCCATAGCCGCGGGTGATGAAGTGCGGGGCGTGGCCCATGCTGCGCAGCATGGGGGCGAGGGCCAGCGCGGTGGGGGTTTTGCCGGCACCGCCGGCAGTGGCGTTGCCGATGGAGATGACGGGGAGAGCTGCCTGTTGCGGTTTAGTGATGGCGCGATCGAGCGCGGCGCCGGCGGCGTAGAAGGCGGCATAAGGAAGCAGCAGCGTGCTGGCGAGGTTGCGGTGTTGCCAGAATTTCGGCGTGCGCATTATGCCTCCGCCAGCAGGTGGTCGATTTCGGCAAGGATTTTGTCGCTGGCGCCTTGGGCGGATTTCACCACTTCCTCGGCGCGCTGGGCGAGGTCCTGCCGCTGGCCTTTGTCGCGCAGCAGGAGGGCGACCATCACCTGCAATTCGGCGGCATCGCGCACGATGCGGATGGCATGGTGGTGCTGCAGATGCTGGATGATGGTGGTGAAGTTATGCGTGTGCGGGCCGCTGAGAATGGCGCAATGCAGGCGGGCGGCTTCGAGCGGGTTGTGGCCGCCATGGGCGATCAGCGAACCGCCGATGAAAACGATTTCCGACAGGCGGAAGAACAGGCCCAGCTCGCCCATGGTATCGGCGAGGTAGATGCCGGTTTGCAGGGTGATGGGCTCGGCCTTGCTGCGCTGGGCGAGGCTGGCGCCGCGGCTGCGCAGGTCGGTGGCGATGGCGTCGCCGCGGGTGGCATGGCGGGGCACGATGATGGTCAGCAGGTCATGGAACTGGCCGCGCAGCTTGTCGTGGATTTCGGCAATGCGCTGTTCTTCGTTGGCATGGGTGCTGGCGACGACCCATAGCTTACGGCTGCCGATGGTTTGCTGCAGTTCGGCGAGGGCGCTTTCATCGACCGGCAGACTGGCGGCATCGTATTTCAGGTTGCCGGCATCGTGGATGTGGCGGGCGCCGAGGGTGGCCAGACGTGCCGCATCCTCGCGCGAGCCGGCATAGATCGCGTTGAAGCAGCACAGCACGCTTTTGATGGTGCGCGGCCAGCGCCGCCAGCTGGCGGCAGTGGTTTCGGAAATACGCGCGTTGATGAGCAGAGCGGGAATGCGCCGGCGCTTCACCTGCCATAGCAGCTGCGGCCAGAATTCGGATTCGACCCAGAGCACCAGGTCGGGCTGCCAGTGGCGCAGGAAGCGGCGGGCGGCCAGCCAGGTATCGATCGGCACGAACTGGTGGACGGTGCGTGGCAGTTGCTGTTGCGTTACCAGTGCGGCGGAGGTGACGGTGCCAGTGGTGATGAGCACCGAGAGGTTGTGGTTTTGCTGCAGCATCTGCCGCACCAAAGTGAGCACGGATTGCGTCTCGCCGACGCTGGCGGCATGCAGCCAGACGAGCTTGCCTTCGGGACGGGGCTGAGCGGCATAGCCGAAACGCTCGCGCAGACGGACGAGGGATTCTTTGCCGCGGGCGGCGCGTTTGAGAAGCCAGAGGCTGATCAGCGGCGTCAGCAGGAAGCCGACGAGGCTGTAGAGCAGGCGAATCACGCGGCGACCCCGCAGGCCGCATCGGCCTCGGCGGTGAGGTGGTTCAGTGCGGCGGTGAGGTGGGCGCTGGCGGCGGCGAGGGCCTCGGCATCGCTGTCAGGGGCGACGGTGATGGGGTCGCCAATGCGGTAGTGAATGCGGCCGAAGGGTTTGGGAATCATGAAACGGTCCCAGCTATGGTTACGCCAGTGACGGGTAGCACTGAAGCTAACGGGCACCAGCATATAGCCGGTTTTCATGGCGGTGAAGGCAGCGCCGGGCGCGGCCACCTGGTTGGGGCCGCGCGGGCCGTCGGGCGTGAAGCAGAGGTTGTCGCCCCGGCTGGCGATGTCGAGCATGGCGCGCACGGCCTCGCGCCCACCGCGTTTGCTGGAACCGCGCGCAGCGCCGATGCGGAAGCGGCGCATGATAGCGGTGATCAGCGCGCCGTCGTTATGCTGCGAGATCATCACGACCATTTTGTGATGCGGGGGCTTGATGAAACATTGCATGATCATCCGCCCGTGCCAGAAACAGAAGATGGCCGGTTTCTCGCCATGCATATAGGGCAAGGCGGCCTCAGTGGGTTGCCGCTCGATGCGCGAGGTGAGGTAGACGAAACGCATCAGCAGCGCTACGAGGTGCGATAGCAGCCACTGTACGAACACCCGGTTGACCACGCGCTTGCGTAGCACATTGCGCTGACGACGACGGATCATTACACGGACCCGCTGGTAACGCCGAGGCGATTGAGTTTCTGGTAGGCCTGACTGTCGGCCAGCAGTTCTGCATGCGTGCCGGCATCGATGATGCAGCCGCCTTCGAGCACGAGGATGCGGTCGGCATCCTGGATGGTGGAGAGGCGGTGGGCGATGACAAGGGTGGTGCGGTTTTTCATCAGCAGCTCAAGCGCTTCCTGTACGGCGCGCTCGGAGGCGGTATCGAGGGCAGAGGTAGCCTCGTCGAGCAGCAGGATGGGGGCGTCTTTCAAAATGGCGCGGGCGATGGAGACACGCTGCCGCTGGCCGCCGGAGAGCTTGACGCCATTGGGGCCGACGATGGTGTTATAGCCTTGCGGCAGCTGGGTGATGAATTCATGTGCGTTGGCCTTTTTGGCAGCGGCGATGATTTCCTCTTCCGTCGCATGCAGGCGGCCATAGGCGATGTTGGCGCGCACGGTGTCGTCGAACAACACCACGTCCTGGCTGACGAGCGCGAAGGCATCGCGCAGCGAATGGATGGTGACCTCGCGGATGTCCTGCCCATCGATGCGGATGGCGCCGGCGCTGACATCATAGAAGCGCAGCAGCAGGTTCATGATGGTGGATTTGCCGGCGCCCGAGGCGCCAACGAGTGCCACAGTTTTGCCGGCGGGCACGCTGAAATCCAGGTTGCGTACGCCGCCATGGCCGTCGCCATAGGTGAAGGTGACCTGATCAACCTGAATCTCGCCCTTACTGATGGTGAGGGGCGTGGCATCGGGCCGGTTATGGATGGTGGGAGCGATGTCCATCACCTGGAAGAAACGGCCGGCGGCGGCCATGCCCTCATGCAGTTGCGTGTTCATGCCAGCAAGGGCTTTCACCGGGCGGTAGGCCATCACCATGGCGGCGATGAAGGAGGTGAATTCGCCGGCGGTGGGGGTGTCATAATGGATGGAGCTATAGCCGCTATACCACAGCACCACGGCCATGGCAGCGACGCCGACGAGCGACACGATGGGGGTGGCGAGCGACTGCACGCGCGCCGCGCGGTAATAGAGCTTGAACAGCTGGCGGATGGTGAGGCGGGCGCGTTCGGTCTCGTAATTTTCGCGGCCGTAGGCCTTCACCACGCGCACGCCGAGGAAGATGCCGTCGAGCTGGGCGGTAAAATCGGCCAGCTGGGCCTGGGTGGCATCGGCAATCTTGCGCATGCGGCGGCCGAGGCGGGTGATCGGCATGACGGCGAAGACCAGGATGAAGATGGCCAGCAGCGACATCTGCCAGTTGTTATAGACCAGCATGCCGCCGAGGAAAAGCATGGTGCAGGTTTCCTTGATGAGGCCGGTGAACACCTGGCTGACCGACTGGCGCATGAGCATGATGTCGTTGGTGAGGCGTGAGATGAGGCGGCCGGAGGATTGGTCGTGGAAGAAGGCGATGTCGGAATGCAGCAGGTGCTCGAACAGGTCGCCCTGCATGTCGGAGACAATGCGCTGGCCGAGATATTTCAGCGACAGCATCTGCCCGAAATCACCGGCCGCGTTGAGCACCCCGACGCCGACGAAGGCCAGCGGAATCAGCACCAGCGCCATCATGTTCTTGTTGATGAAAATTTCGTCGATCATCGGCTGGATGAGGCGGGCCTGGGCGGCGGTGGTGAGGGCCACCACCAGCATGCAGGCGCCGGCCACCCACAGCATCGAGCGGTAGCGCAACACGTAGCTGTTGATCAGCCGTTTGTAGAGCTGCATCGAATCGTTGGCCATCTAGTTCCCCGCAATAGTCATCGCGGGCACCGCGATGGTTGGTGTGTTGGTGGCGTAGCGGAACGAGAGGTCATTGGCTACGGTGAGCTGCGCGAATATGTCGCGCAGGTTGCCGGCGATGGTGACCTCGCTGACCGGAAAGGCGCGCTCGCCATGCTCGATCCAGAAGCCGGAAGCGCCGACAGAATAATCGCCGGTGAGCAGGTTGGTGCCATGGCCGATGGTTTCGGTGACGTAAAGGCCGGTGCCGAATTGCTGCAGCATTTGCTGCGGCGAAACGGTGCCTGCGGCGATATAAAGATTGGTGGTGGAAGGGCTGGGCGGGCCGCTGAGGCCGCGCGAGGCGTGGCCGGTGGTTTGCAGGCCGAGCTGACGGGCCGAGCGGCTGTCGAGCACCCAGCTGGTGAGGGCACCGTTTTCGATGAAGGCGCGTTTTTTTGCGGCGACGCCTTCGGCATCCCATGCATGCGAGGCGAGGCCGCGCTTGATCAGCGGGTCGTCGATGATCTGGAGGCTGTCGTTAAAAATCTTTTTGCCTAGATCGCCTTTCAGGAAGCTGGTGCCGCGGGCGATGGAGCTGCCATTGATGGCGCCGGCAAAGGCGCTGAGCAGCGCGCGGCCGACGCGCGGCTCGAAGAAGACGGTGGCCTGCTGCGAGGCGACTTTGCGCGGGTGCAGGCGCTCCAGCGTGCGGCGGGCGGCTTCGGCGCCGATATCGGCGGGGGCGGCGAGGTCGGCCTCATGGGCGGTAAGGCTGTAGTCGTAATCGCGCTGCATGTCGGCGCCGCTGCCGGCGATGAGCGAAACGGACAGGCTATGGCGGGTGATGCGGTAGCTGCCGGTGAAGCCGTGGCTGTTAGCCAGCGCCACATGGGTGCGGCCGAAGCCGGCATCGGCGCCTTCGGAGTTCATGATGCCTTTCACGCTGCGGCCGGCTTCTTCGGTTTCGCGGGCGCGGGCCTGCAGCTGTTCCATGCTGGGGTCGGCGGCATCGGCGAGGTCGAGGTCGGGGTGCCGGGTGGCCATCAGCGATGCGTCGGCCAGGCCGGCGAATTCATCGGCGGGGGCGGCTTTGGCGATGGCGACGGCTTTGGCGGCCATCTCTTCCAGCGCGGCTTTGGTGAGTTCGGAGGTGGAGAGGGTGGCGCTGCCATGGCCGACGAACACGCGGATGCCGACGCCGCGCGACTCGGCGCGCTCGATGGTTTCCGGCACGCCGTGGCGGATGCCGGCATTGACATCGGTGCTCTCAATTGCGAGCGCATCGGCGCTGGTGGCGCCGGCGCGCTTGGCCAGTTCTACCGCCAGGGCGGCGTTATCGAGCAGGGCGTCGCTCATGCGGACCTCTGAGTGGCGCAGTGATAGAGCGCGATGGCGGCGGCGTTGGAGACATTCAGGCTTTCCATGCGCGGGCTGATGGGAAGCCTGGCCAGTTCGTCGCAGCTTTCGGCGGTGAGGCGGCGCATGCCTTTGCCTTCAGCACCCAGCACCAGCACGGTTTTCGCGCCGATCTTGATGTTGGTGAGCGACCGGGTGGCCTCGCCGGCGAGACCGATGATCCACCAGCCTTCCTGCTGCAGTTCGCGCATGGCGCTGGCCAGGTTGGTGACGGAAATGCGCTGCACGATGTCGAGCCCGCCGCTGGCGGCCTTGGCCATCACGGCGGTTTCGGGGGCGCTGTTGTCTTTCGGGGTGATGACGGCGATGGCGTCGAACGCCGCGGCGGTGCGCAGGATGGCGCCGACATT